>OHMW01000121.1_pt1 | contig 56290 bp, 50 predicted proteins | sample 1569391 | NCBI WGS metagenome assembly OHMW01 (sample SAMEA3879557, study PRJEB24766) | human gut metagenome | biome: human-associated habitat; feature: feces | place: USA | collected 1985/1987 | reverse complement strand
CCTGCAAATACTTGTCAAGAGAAGCGCTCTCTCTGTTAGTGATACTTTTTGTAATCTTAAGTTGTCTCATTCTTCTAAAACAGATTTGGGTTGCAAAGTTACGACAATTTATTTTGTTACAAGCAAACTTGCCCTAACTTTTTTATCTTATTCACTATACAATATAAACAAAAAGAATGCCGACAAGTTAGTTGTCGACACCCTTTTTCTTCTTTGTTAGCTAATATTACAATCTTCTTACCTCCAAAACAGGCCTTATTATTCTTGAGTCAAATCTACCGCATAATTAGCACGTTTACCTGACGGGAACATACCTGTAATAAAGAGTACTTGATCCGGAGACTTCGTAGCTTCTTTCATTACTTTTTCCAAGTCTTCTACAGTTCTCATCTGCACGCCATTGGCTTTTAAGATGATGAAACCTTTACGAATGCCGGCTGCTCCCATTTTACCACTATTTACCCCTGTCACTTCAAGACCATAGCCCAGGTTCAGTTGCTTCTTCAATTCATCAGGTATAGGACGGAAGGCTGCACCAAGAATATCCATTCCAGCATCTTTTACTACTTTCGTAGTACCTTGTTCATTCTTCAGCGTCACTTCAACGGTCTTTTCTTTCTTATCACGTACCAATTTCACTTTTACCTTATCACCGGGGCGATGTTTTGCCAAAGCTTCCTGTAAATCGGCAAATTTATGAATAGGTTTATCGTCAATACCGATAAGAACGTCATCAACCTTGATATCAGCACCTGCAGCAGAACTACCTTCAACGATTTCTCCTACCAAAAGCCCATCAACAACACCTGACTTTTCACGAGCTTCCTTTTTAAATTCACTCAATTTCTTACCACTCTTATCTATCGCACGTTGAGTATCACCCGGTTCTTCTACAAGCGGAGTAACAGCAACACCCAATTTCACACGTTGTACGGTACCGAACTGTTTCAAGTCAGCAACAACTTTCTTCATAATACTGGTAGGAATGGCAAAACCATAACCTGTATTTGATCCCGTTGGAGAGAAAAGAGCAGCATTGATACCAATTAATTCACCATGCGCATTCACCAAAGCGCCACCACTATTACCTTGATTAATAGCAGCATCAGTCTGAATATACGATTCAATACTTTGCTTACCTGTCTGCTGGCTCATACCTAAAGAGCGCGCTTTAGCACTGACAATACCTGCAGTGACCGTAGAAGTCAGATTAAACGGATTACCTACAGCAAGTACCCATTCACCAACTTTCAGTGCATCGGAGTCACCTACCGGAATAGTCGGGAAATCATCACCTTCTATCTTGATTAGAGCTAAGTCAGTCTCTTCATCCGTACCAATGATACGTCCTTTAAGCTGACGATTGTCATTCAGCGTCACACTGATTTCGTCCGCACCTGCAATTACGTGATTGTTCGTTACGATATATCCATCTTTAGAGATAATAACACCGGAACCAAAACCTGTACGCTCAGGAGTCTGTACCTGACGTCTTTGTGTACCGCCTCGACCACCGAAAAATTCACCGAAGAAATCAGAGAACGGATCTCTAACTTCTACTTCCTGAACTTTGGAAGATTGAGTAGAACGAATATGCACTACAGCGTGAACTGAATTTTCTGCTGCTTGTGTCAAATCGACAGGTTGGGCATCAACGGCATTATAAGAGGCCAAACGTACGTTCGGGTTTTGCTGGAACATTTCATTGAATGCACTGGTACTATCAGCAGGCATATTTTTTTGCAGCATCTTATAGGTGGTTAAACCTGCTACTCCTGAACTGAGAAGTACGATAGCTGCAACCCCGAGAATGTTTTTTGTTGTCTGTTTCATACTAATTTTCTATTCTTTTAATTGTTAATATTCAAGTTTTGTTTAACATTTCGACGTTAAAATAACGACAAAAATCGTTCACTTATTCCGCTTGTCACTCTTTTTTGTTCTCTTTTAACAGTGAACTTTTGGGGCTTAACAGCGGTTAACGACAGAACCTGACAATTTTACATTTATGCACGTTTACTGACGTGAAAATAAGGCAGATAGACGTTAAAATCAAACAGACCATCTATCCGTTTAAAATAGATGGTCTGTTTTCAGGGAAAAGTACCTCTTTAATTATCGAGATATTCTATATCCATGTGATAATCCCACTTCGGAAAATAAAGATTACCTCCCTCCCATTCCACTTCACCGCGCTGAAAATCCACCGTTTCACTACGAGGATATTTTTTCTCGGGTATCAGTGGCATACCATAATCGCTGTTCACTATCATACGCCAGGAGTCAATACCACCCAGGAAGAAATATTCTTCATCCGCATTACGGGCAAAAGTAGGGATGCCAAATGATTGGTCTACAGGAACCCAGCCAATGCCTTCAAAATAGATTTCCGCCCAGTCGTGCAGGTTCCATGCTTTAGGATGCATCATAAAACCACTCTGGAAATGGGCAGGAATACCACTGATACGACAAAGCGTAATAAACAGCAAACTAACCTGACCACAATCACCTTTATGGTTATCTAATACGTATTCGGGAATATTTTCTATAGTAGAATATTCTCGGGCAGAAGCCCAAGGAAAGTTATCATTCACCCAACGGAAGATGCGTTTAGCTTTCAACAAAGGATTAGTTTCCCCAGCTGTCAACTTGGCAGCAAGTTCGCGCATACGTGGTGAGAAAATGACATGCTTCTCACGTTCAGCAGTATATTCCTTATATATAGAAGAAGTTGTATCATAGGGCTGAATATCTTTCGGTTTCAGATTATGCCATTCAGCATTAGCTGTATACTCAAAACTTTCAGAGAATACGGTTGGTTGATCTTGCACTGCACGTTTTTCCATGTAGAGAGTGCTATGAAGGCAATCCTGTGGGGATAAAGTATACTTGGATTCGCTGGCAGAGATGAATTTTACATCTTGCTGACGTGACTGGTCGGTACGTGGGTAAGGAAGCCAGCAACGGATGATTTCTCCAGCAGGAACAGCGTTACTATCTACAGTGAGCGTATAGGTAACGCGCATTCGTTTGGGAGCAGTGATAGGATTACCACTCTTTTTCACACTTGCAATGATTTCGGGCAGGTTCTCCATATTTACTTTTTCACTGCCACTGAAGGAGACGCCATCTTTGGCAGCCTTTATCTGACAGCAGAGAGAGTCTACACGGAATAAATTAGGTGCGGCATTACGGAAATAACGTTTCTCACCATCCAGAGTCATACACTCCAATGCTTTGGAGGCTTCCCATTGGCACATTTGCTCATCGGAAACATCAGAGATATACTTACGAATATACTCTTTCACTTCATCTTCCGTACGAGAGAAATCAGTGAGGAGGCGTTGGTGCAGATCATCTTCCCAGGTATAGGGCTTGCTTTCCGGTTTTGGAGTACAGGCAGTTACAAGGAAAAGCAAGGCAGCAGCATACAATACTTTTTTCATAATAAGCTAATTTATAGATGATAATTGAGAACGGAAATAGAATTACGATTCAGGATCCTTACAGTTTCACAACTCCGATGCCAGGCAAATCTGGTAACGTGATCTTGCCCTTTACGACCTCCATTCCCTTGAAACGGTCGTTGGCAATAAGCAGATTGCCATCCAGATCAGCAAAGTCAACCGCAGGAGAAAACTGAGCAGCCGCAGAGCAAGCACAGGATGTTTCCGTCATACAGCCCACCATCACTTTCATACCCAAGGCACGTGCTAATGTCACCATCTTCCAGCCTTCACGCATACCGGTACATTTCATCAACTTGATATTGATCCCATGAAATGCCCCCTTCAGACCGGCCACATCACTCAAACGCTGCAAAGATTCATCGGCAAAGATAGGCAACGGACTCCGTTGTGTCACCCAGGCAATATCATCCAACCGGGTTTTAGGCATCGGCTGCTCAATCATGACAATTCCTTTTTCTTTTAGCCAATGTATCATATCAATGGCATAATGCTTATCCGTCCAACCTTGATTAGCATCAACAGCAATAGGCAGGTCGGTCACTGAACGGATTGTTTCGATCATCTCTTTATCATTTTCACGCCCCAGCTTTACTTTGAGAATATTGAATTGCTCGGCACATTCTTTCGTTTTTTCTCGTACTACATCCGGCGTATCGATACCAATAGTAAAAGTGGTCGAAGGAGCTTTTCCCTTATCCAATCCCCATATCTTATACCACGGAGCTCCCAATAATTTACCCACAAGGTCGTGCAAAGCAATATCCACAGCAGCTTTAGCAGCAGCATCTCCCGGTGAAAGTTTATCTACATAAGCCAAAATATCCTCTAATTGGAAAGGATCGGGAAACTGCCCGATGATATCCTGAACTTTTTTCAGGAAAGCCAGTACACTTTCCATCGTACCCAGTTCTTTCTGCAAATAAGGCGGCATGGAAGCTTCACCATAACCGATAACACCATCGTATTCAATCTCTACTTGCACATCGGGAGTGGTAGTACGTGAGTAAGTAGCCACTGTAAAAACATGACGTAACTTCAACTCATATGGAAAGAAGCGCAATTTCATCCTGGCATTCACACCACTTTTATTGATATTAAACAGTTTTGGAGCGCTTTCTCCTCCAAACACATTATTGATAACCGCGCCAGAGCCCAGTGCGGCAAAAGCAGCTGTTTTCAGGAAATCTCTTCTGTTTTGCATAATATTTGTTTTTAAGTTAAGAGTTATGAGCTACGGAGTTACAAGAGCTTTGCAATATGAGAACATTGCTATTTGTAGCCTGTAACTCGTGCTCGCAACTTTATAAATTATAATAAGGATTTGTTTCTGTGGTATTCAAGGATGCTTCCTTATTTATATAAGGTAACACGCGCGTAGCAAACAGAAGGCGTCCGAGGTTATATTCATCAAAAAGCTCATCGGCAGAATCAAAACTACTGACATGTACATCTCCTTGCGAGTGAATGAAACGTTTGTCGCCAATATACATTCCTACATGCACCACACGTTCTTTACGATCTGCTGTAGCTTTACGCCCGAAGAAGATCAAGTCGCCCGGTTGCAGGTTACTGAAATCAGAAGCGATATCAATATGCTCGCCTACATACGCTTGCTGTGAAGCATCCCGGGGAATGATGATATCATGAATGAAAAGAATAGTACGCATAAAGCCACTGCAATCTATCCCTTTGGAAGAAGTGCCTGCCCAAAGATACGGAACTCCCATCAACGTATGTGCCGTGCGAATAATGCTAGCAGCATCCTGTTTCAAAGCGGCACGCCATTTCTTTTCCGGCATGGAGATAGATTTGGAAATATAACCGGTTCGCCCATCAGGATATGCAACCTTATAGAATGCACCTTTCGTCCCCTCCCACTTCAAGCGATTGCCTGCAACTACATCCGAAACAGCCTGCGAAGCCTGATTGGGTTCAGAATACACAAAACCATAATGAGAAGTCACCACAATCTTCTCTGCTGTGTTCCAGGCATGAAGTTCTTCTTTCGTTACCGAATGAATACCTACACGATGTACCCAAGCGATATAATTATCCGGTGTCTGAATGCGATACCAACCGTCGCGCTGTAATACGCGGACAGGCATTCCCATCAATCCCTGGGTCATCATTTCGGATGAGAAGTCAGGATCAACTCTAAGATTGGACACCGATACATTTATGATACCATAAGTTTTTCCTTCCAGTGCAGCCTCATCCGGCAATACCTGTAAACAGTCCATTACTTGATAGTCAGCTTTCGACAGCCCGTTCAGTAATGCAGCTTTCGCCTCGGCCGAAGTAGTCACACCACGTAACATCACATTTTTACCGGAAAAGGAATAATCTACATCAAAGAGTGCTACCCGTTTATCAAGAGCATACTGACGCTTCAAGCTGTCGGACAACTGTGCTACATCCACAGGAATAGTCCTGTCCCCGATTTCCGAAGCTACCGAATACAACGAAGCAAAAAGGAACAGGGATACGATAGGAATAAGTTTCTTCATTAGCTAAAATGATTTGGGGGTTATTAAGTGTTAGCAAAGTTAGAAATAATTTCTACTTTGGTTATATATTTTCAGGAATATTAAGAAAGTGTTTAGAAATGGAAGCTATCCGGAGGTTATCTACCCCGCATCCGGTCCATGCCAGGTCCGTGTCTATAACTACGGAGCAGATACGGAAAAAGCCTTCCTTTACACAAAAACCCTACAAATTTCTGTGTCTGCTGGCATAAAAATCGTATCTTTGCCGGACAAAAGCAGTCGGTCGGTCTGTCGCTTACGCTTCAGCGTATGAGGAAAGTCCGGGCAACATAGAGCATCCTACTTCCTAACAGAAAGCTGTCCGTGAGGGTAGAGTAACGTAGAAGAAAATAACCGCCGGTGCCCTTGGGCATTGGTAAGGGTGAGAAGGTAGGGTAAAAGCCTACCAGTCTTGTGGTGACACAAGGGCTGTACGTCTTGGGAGTTGTAAGGTCATGTAAACCGACGCTATGAGAGCTGCTCGCTCCATGTCGGAGGGTAGACCGCTAAAGCCTGTATGGTGACATGCGGCTCAGATAAATGACAGGCACTTTGCTGAATGAAGAATGATGAATGAATAATGAAGAATTCTTCCTGAAAACAGAGAACAGAACCCGGCTTACAGACTGACTGCTTTTTTTATTTAAGAACTGAGAATGAGGAATGAAGAATTTCTGCATGATACAACAATTTGATAGAGTTCTCCGTTCTATATTCCTAATTCTTCATTGATTATGAATAAACGTATTGCTGCTCTTTGGAAATTCCTTACATACGACATCTGGCGTATTACAGAGGATGAAGTCACCAAAACGACTTTTTCCCTCTACAATATAATCAAGACCATTTATCTATGTATCAATCGCTTCACCAAGGACAGACTGGTAAACAACGCCTCTGCACTGACTTATAGTACTTTGCTTGCCATTGTCCCTATACTTGCCATCCTGTTTGCCATAGCACGTGGGTTCGGCTTTGCCAATCTGATGGAAAATCAGGTGCGGATGGGCTTCGGAGGGCATAACCAGACCACAGAAGTCATTCTCCAATTCGTAGACTCTTATCTTTCTGAAACTAAAAGCGGCATATTTATCGGAGTAGGTTTAATTATGTTGCTATGGACGGTTATCAACCTGATCACCAATATTGAAATAACCTTCAACCGCATCTGGCAAATAAAAAAAGCACGAAGCATGTACCGTAAAATTACGGATTACTTCTCCATGTTCCTGCTGATGCCTATCCTGATTGTAATTTCGGGTGGTCTCTCCATTTTCATGAGCACAACGCTGAAGTACATTGAAGACTTTGTACTGCTTGCCCCTATCCTGAAATTCCTGATCCGCCTCATACCTTTTGCACTGACCTGGTTCATGTTTACAGGACTGTACATCTATATGCCGAACACTAAAGTGAAGTTCAAGCATGCGCTCATTGCGGGGGTTCTCGCAGGAACGGCACACCAGGCATTCCAGTTCCTCTACATCAGTGGTCAGTTATGGGTATCACGTTACAATGCCATTTATGGTAGTTTCGCCGCCCTTCCCCTATTCCTGCTATGGCTACAAATATCGTGGACAATCTGCCTGTTCGGTGCAGAACTGACATATGCGGGACAAAACATACGGAACTTCAGTTTTGATAAAGACACCAAAAACATCAGCCGGAGATATCGGGATTTCGTGGCTATCCTTATCATGTCCCTTATTGCCAAAAGATTTGAGGAAAATGCCAAGCCATATACCGCAGAAGAAATATCTGAAGAATGTCAGATGCCAATCCGGTTGACACACCAAATTTTATATGAGCTACAAGAGATAAATCTACTGCATGAAGTAGTGGACGAAAACAATGAAGATATCGGCTATCAACCCTCTATGGATATCAATAAGATGAACGTCGCATTGTTGTTAGACAGACTGGACACACATGGTTCGGAGGATTTCAAAATAGATAAGGACAAGGAGTTCAGCGAACAATGGGAAGTCTTAATGAACGCACGGGAAGAATATTATAAGAGTGCGAGCCATGTGCTACTGAAAGATCTTTAATTTAACGATAAAAGGTTAGTGATAGGTGATTAGTACCATGCGGTATCACAGCGCAGCCTGTTAATCATTTATCACTAACCCTTCATCACTGAATCAGTATTTATTGTAAGAAACCACCTTTTCCTTCGGTTTCCTCGCCTTCTTTCTCTTCTCTTTTACAGAGTAGCCAATAGTGATAACCAGCAGCAAGCGCTTAGAAGATGGAATACCGGTCAGCTTCTTAATCTCTTTCTCATCAAACCAGCCGAGGATGCAAGAACCTAATCCTTCACTCTCGGCAGCTAACGTGATATGAGCAGTAGCAATACCTATATCTATCAGAGGGAAATACTTATCTTTAATCTTTGCACCCAAAAATGAAGTGACATTCATCGATTCTTCCACAACCAGAATATGAACGGGAGCATCCTTAGCAAATTTATTCATCCCCAATCCGGCAGTAGCTTTGCCTACCTTGACGGAAAGTTCCGGATCATTGATTACGACAAACTTCCATGGTTGCGCATTACAAGCCGATGGCGCCAGACGGGCAGCTTCCAATATCCGTTCCAACTTCTCGGGCTCTACTGGACGCGTCATATCATAAGCGCGGTCACTCTGGCGGGAGGCTACTAATTGTAAAAAGTCCATTTGATATATATATTTTATTTCACCACAGATTATACGGATAAACACAGATTAATAAAGATAATATTTCTGTGCTATTTGTGTAATCTGTGGCAAACTCTTATTTAAACTGGAGCATCCGGCTGATGTATTTGCCGATAATGTCAAATTCAATGTTCACTACACTATCAACTTTGATATCGTGAAAGTTGGTATATTCAAAAGTATAAGGAATGATAGCTACCTGGAAAGTATCGTCCGTTGGATTACATACCGTCAGGCTGACACCATTCACCGTTACAGAGCCTTTATCCACCGTGATGTATCCACGCTTTGCCATCTCCTTATCAAAAGTATACCGGAAAGTGAAGTAATAACTTCCTTCGGCATCTTCTACACTGATGCAGGTGGCAGTTTGATCCACATGCCCCTGCACAATATGTCCATCGAGACGACCGTTCATCATCATGCTGCGCTCTACATTCACCTTGTCTCCTACGTTCAGCAGCCCAAGGTTGGAACGCTCCAATGTTTCCTTCATGGCCGTAACCGTATAGGCATCCTCTGTCATGCTGACTACCGTGAGGCATACACCGTTATGAGATACACTCTGGTCTATCTTCAATTCATTTACAAATGAGCATTTGAACGTGAAGTGTACGTTCTCTTGTTCTTTTACCAATGCCACAAGTGTGGCACATTCTTCTACTATTCCGGAAAACATAATTCAGTTTACGATTTAATGATTTATAATTCCTTATTTGGAGAACACAAAGATAATGCAAATTGATCGCAGAATTTCCATGCTCGTATAAAAAAGTTCTGCCGAGATGCAGCTTATCTTTTTCAAAGATACGAAATAAAGGGAATATAGATACAAAAAAATGGAGCTTTTCACAAAGCCCCATTTTTCAGTTTTCAATAGGTATTAGTTTTTTTTTAAGGTAAAAAGATTGTTTTCAGGATAACGCTGCAAATATAGCGGCTTTTCAGGTTACTTACCAAATTTAAAAACATGTCTTATAACATCTTTTTGAAATTTCTTTGGTTTTATTACCACTTCTGTAGCCTTTCCACATCCGCAATCGTTTTCAATGGACAAATATATAGTATTTTTCTAACAAACGCTAAATTTTACCTAAAAAAGAACTTATTTCTTGCTTAAAGGATAATGTTCATCCGTTTTTCCGCTATGTTTTAACACTTTTGCATCGATAAAGAAGACTATTTCTTCGGCGATATTGGTAATATGATCACCGGAACGCTCCAACTTACGGAAGACACTAACGAGGTTCAGGCAAGGAAGAACACTTTCCGGATGTTTAGCAATATAACCTGCCAAGATCGTAGTAGCTTCAGCATTAATTTCATCCAACAAATTGTCTTTAGCAAAGACCGAAGTTGCCAGGTCCTGACTCTCTTCTTGAAGAGCCTTTTTGGCAAGTTCCAGCATGGCAAGTACTTGCGCCTGCATTTCTTCCAGACGTAATTGTTTCAAAAGATCCGGATCGAGAACAGGCTCTTTACAGTTCAGCACGAAACGGGCTATACCTTCGGCAAAGTCCCCCAACCGTTCCAGGTTTGTATTGATCTTCAGCATGGCAAGCACAAAACGCAGATCAATGGCTACGGGATTGTACAGGGCAATAATATCTTCTACGTCACTGTCTATTTTCAATTCCAAGGCATTCACGCGACGTTCGCGCACCAACACTTGCTGCGCCAGTTCGCGGTCGAAGGTCAGGACTGCCTCCCCTGCCCGGTCGAGCTGGTTATACACTAAGGTCCACATTTCGTCTATTTCCTTTTTAAGTAAGACGAGTTCCGATTCGATAAACTTTACCATAAATTTCTATTTTAAGATTACTTGTATGATTAATTAGAGGAAACCTATCACTCTTTTGAGTCTTGCAGTGAGCCACCTTTAGTTTCTCTGTGTGAAACTCCCGGTTTCATTGCTTGAAACTGTTTGTTTCATTGCTTGAAACAGTTTGTTTCATCCTTTGAAACTGTTTGTTTCACACCGAGAAACTCAGAGTTTCAAGCAATGAAACAAATGTCTATCCAAAACGTCCCGTAATATAGTTTTGAGTCTCCACCTTCTCGGGGTTCGTAAATATCTTCTTGGTATCGTCAAATTCCACCATTTGCCCCAAATAGAAGAATGCTGTTTTATCACTAACGCGCGCAGCCTGCTGCATATTGTGCGTAACAATAACAATTGTATACTGTTCTTTCAACTCGTGAATAAGCTCCTCTACTTTAGCCGTAGAAATAGGATCGAGCGCAGAAGCCGGCTCGTCCATCAGCAATACGGAGGGAGACACAGCCATGGCGCGGGCTATGCAGAGGCGTTGCTGTTGTCCGCCGGAAAGTGCATAAGCGGAAACTTTCAGCTTATCCTTTACTTCTTCCCACAAGGCGGCACCCTTCAAGGACTCTTCCACGCGCTGACGGATAAAACTATTGTCCGTCACCCCGTTCACCCGAAGACCGTAGGCCACATTCTCGAAAATACTTTTTGGAAAAGGATTAGGACGCTGGAACACCATACCTACTTTCTTACGAAGTTCATCCACCTGGACATCTTTTCCATAGATATCCTTTCCGTCAATATGGATTTCACCTGTCAGGCGAGTATTGGGAATCAGATCGTTCATACGATTGAATAACCGCAGGAAAGTGGACTTGCCGCATCCCGAAGGACCGATAAAGGCTACCACCGAACGTTCTTCTATCGACATACTGATACCTTTCAGAGCATGAAAGTCGCCATACCAAAAGTTTACATTATTTGCTTCTATTTTACCAATCATTTCATTTACTGTTTATTATTCCCGTTAGTTCATCTTTACTTTTTTCTCAAAATACTTCCGTAAGGCATTTGCCAGAAGATTGACAAAGAGAATGATTATTATTAAAACCAAAGCAGTGCCATAAGCCAGCGGAAGCTGGGCTTCCATATCCGTACCACTGGTAGAAATAACATATAGATGATAAGGCAATGCCATGCACTGATCGAGGATACTTGTGGGCAACTGAGGAAGAAAATAAGCGGCACAAGTAAACAGGATGGGTGCGGTTTCACCGGAAACACGTCCCAAAGCAAGAATAAGCCCTGTTATCACATTCGGCATGGCCATTGGCAGAATCACATGCCAGATGGTTTGCAATTTGGTAGCTCCCAAAGCCCGGCTTCCTTCACGCAGTGTATCGGGAATAGCTTTCAGTGCTTCTTCGGTAGTACGGATCACCAAAGGCACGCAGAGCAATCCCAATGTAAGAGAGCCGGCAAGGATACTATCGCCAAACCCCATATAGTTAACGAACAGGGCCATACCGAAAAGACCAAAGACAATGGAGGGTATCCCGCTCAGATTATTCGTCATCATGCGGATAAAACGGACGATCCAGCCCTTCGGAGCGTATTCATTCATATAAATTCCACTCATTACTCCCACCGGAAAGGCAAACAGGGCACTGCCTATCATCAGATAGAATGTTCCGACGATGGCAGGCCAGATACCACCTGCCGTCATGCCATCCCTCGGAGCGGTAGTCAGAAACTCCCAACTGATAACTCCTATACCTTTATATATAATAAAGCCGAGAATGGCAAAGAGTATCCCTACCACCGTCAGGCTCAGCAGACGGAATGTTCCGAATGCAATGCGTTGCGAAAGATGTTTCCTATCTATCATACTCATTTTACTTTTCTCCGTGAAACACTATCTTTTCCGGGCCGATACAGCTTCCACCGTGAAGTTGATCAGCAAACTGATAAAGAACAATACTACTCCCAGAAGGAACAAAGCTTCATAATGAGCTCCTCCGGCAGGTGCTTCTCCCAGTTCCGCTGCAATCGTAGCGGGAATGGTGCGCAACGGCTCCAGAATGGTATGCGGTATAACGGCCGCATTGCCTGTCACCATCAATACCGCCATTGTTTCTCCAATGGCGCGTCCGATGCCCAGCACCACTCCGGAAGTGATGCCCGATACAGAATAGGGTATCACCACCTTATATATAGTTTGCCATTGCGAAGCTCCCAATGCCAGACTGGCTTCACGCATGGCACGGGGACAGTTGCGCATGGCATCTTCCGTCACAGTGATAATCGTGGGCAATGCCATTATTGCCAATACGATACTTCCCGCCAGACCGCTTTCGCCAACCGGCAAGTCGAACACTTTCTGTATGAGCGGCACAATGACTATCAATCCGAAGAAGCCATATACCACTGACGGAATACCGCTCAGTAACTCAATTATCGGTTTCAAGAGATTACGTACCTTAGGATTTGCCACTTCGGACATATAGATAGCTACCGAAAGACCGAACGGAAGAGCAATTAGAATGGCAAAAAGGCTCACCCATAATGTACCCGTTATCAGTGGCAAAAAGCCAAATTGCGCGGCAGGTGTAGCCGTAGGAAACCATTCGGCACCGGCAAAGACGTCTTTCACTGAAATCGTATTATCGCGCAACAAGTGTACAGAGTCTTGCCGGACAATAAACTGTTGCGGCACAAAAGCAATGATGCCCGGTGTACGCTCCACCAACTCGGTAATCCTTGCTCCGGCATGTTCATAAGAAGGGCCCAGTTCTTCTTCGGTATAATACCGGGTGATATCCTCCAAACGGAAAAGCCGGATAGGCATATCCTGCCCTCCGACCTCATTCCAGTTTGTTATTTCCTCGTCGAAAACATCTTTTATCTGAGCCGGCGTCAGCTCAGTAACCTTATTATCTTTATTCAATGCCAATACATATCCCTCTTCAATCACCCGGCTGTTGAACAATCCCAACGCCTCGGAAAAGAGAAACAGGATGATAAGCACAATGGTAATGCTTGTTACGAAACCACTGCAAGCCAATATACCTTCTACTATTTTTTCAAAAAGTTTCTTCATAAATACCTGTTGATATTCTGCATGCAAAGAAACGGGGCTGATGTTAAGAGAGTGTGACTAACATTTGAAAGAAATGTTTCAAACATGTTACAAAAGCGTTACAACCCGCAAAAACACAAGCTTTGTAATAGCATCGTAATACACGATTGCTTTATTTGCAGACAATAAACAAAAAGAGTAGTATGAAGGTTGTTATACTATCATTAGTTTACTACATTAAAGTAATTATAAACAATACCTATCATGAAAAGAACAAGTATTATCCTACTCCTGACATTAGCTGCAAGCAGCATGCAAGCACAGCGTATTAAAGGCAGCGACACCGTACTCCCCGTAGCACAACAGACTGCCGAAAGATTTATGGCGCTCAATCCCGATGCCCGGATTACCGTCACGGGTGGCGGTACCGGCGTGGGCATTTCCGCTTTATTGGACGGAACGACGGATATTGCCATGGCGTCCCGCCCCATCAAGTTCAGCGAGAAAATGAAAGTAAAGTCCGCAGGCAAGGAAGTAGAAGAAGTAATCGTTGCCTACGACGCCCTTGCCGTCGTCGTGCACCCTTCCAATCCCGTGAAACAACTGACACGCCAACAACTGGAAGATATCTTCCGGGGAAAAATAACAAACTGGAAGCAAGTGGGTGGAGACGATCGTAAAATCGTAGTATATTCCCGTGAAACATCTTCGGGCACCTATGAGTTTTTCAAGGAAAGCGTTCTCAAAAATAAAAACTATATGAGTAGCAGCCTTTCCATGCCCGCCACCGGAGCCATTATCCAATCCGTCAGTCAGACGAAGGGAGCAATAGGGTACGTAGGGCTGGCTTATCTCTCCCCTCGCGTCAAGTCACTTTCCGTATCTTATGACGGCAAACACTTTGCGCCGCCCACAATGGAAAGCGCCACAGACAAGAGTTACCCCATCGTACGACCTCTGTATTATTACTATAATACGGAAAACACCGGACAAGTAAACCCACTCATCAGTTTCATCCTGTCACCTGCCGGTCAGGAAATCATTAAAAAGAGTGGATATATTCCCGTGAAATAAGGATAAACGAAAAAAATGTCTTACTTTTGTAGCTTGATTTTTAGAATATATACATACCATTATGGCAGATATTAAGAGCGAAGAAGTAGGCGAAAAAAAGAGCCTCAACTTCATTGAACAAATTGTTGAGAAAGATTTAAAAGAGGGTAAGAACGGTGGTAAGGTGCAAACGCGTTTCCCGCCCGAGCCCAACGGCTACCTTCACATCGGTCACGCCAAGGCTATTTGCCTTGATTTTGGTATTGCAGCCGACCACAATGGCATCTGCAATCTGCGTTTCGATGATACCAATCCGACCAAGGAAGATGTGGAATATGTAGAAGCCATCAAGGAAGATATTCAATGGCTGGGTTACCAATGGGGTAATGAATACTATGCGTCCGATTACTTCCAGCAATTGTGGGACTTTGCCATCCGCCTCATTGAAGAAGGTAAAGCATATATTGACGAGCAGACTTCCGAGCAAATCGCACAGCAGAAAGGTACTCCTACCCAACCGGGTGTGGAAAGTCCCTACCGCAACCGCCCGATAGAAGAAAGTCTCTCCCTGTTCAAGAAGATGAATACAGGTGAAATAGCAGAAGGTGCTATGGTGCTCCGTGCCAAGATTGACATGGCGAATCCGAACATGCACTTCCGCGATCCTATCATTTATCGTGTAGTGAACCATCCGCACCATCGCACGGGCACCACTTGGAAAGCTTATCCGATGTATGACTTTGCACATGGACAAAGCGACTACTTCGAAGGCGTAACCCATTCTCTCTGTACGCTGGAATTCGTTCCTCACCGTCCGCTCTACGACCTTTTTGTAGACTGGGTGAAAGAAGGACAGGATTTGAATGATAACCGCCCCCACCAGTATGAGTTCAATAAACTAAACCTCAGCTATACGCTGATGAGCAAACGTAATCTGTTGACTCTGGTAAAAGAGAAACTGGTGAACGGATGGGATGATCCCCGTATGCCGACCATCTGTGGTTTCCGCCGTCGCGGATATTCTCCTGAGTCTATCCACAAGTTTATCGATAAAATCGGATATACCACATACGATGCACTCAATGAATTTGCCTTGCTGGAAAGCGCCCTGCGCGAAGACCTTAATTCCCGCGCAATCCGCGTATCTGCCGTAGTGAATCCGGTGAAGCTGGTAATTACCAACTACCCCGAAGGACAAGTGGAAGAACTGGAAGCTATCAATAATCCGGAAAAACCGGAAGAAGGCAGTCACTTCATCGAATTCAGCCGTGAACTGTGGATGGAACGTGAAGACTTCATGGAGGATGCTCCAAAAAAATATTTCCGTATGACTCCGGGACAGGAAGTGCGCCTGAAGAATGCTTATATCGTAAAATGTACCGGTTGCAAGAAAAATGAAGCCGGAGAGATAGTCGAAGTATATTGCGAATACGACCCGAACACCAAGAGTGGTATGCCCGAAGCAAACCGTAAGGTGAAAGGTACCCTGCATTGGGTTAGCTGCGACCATTGTCTCGAAGCCGAAGTACGCCTCTACGACCGTCTGTGGAAAGTGGAGAACCCACGCGACGAGCTTGCCGCTATTCGCGAAGCTAAAAACTGCGATGCCTTGGAAGCGATGAAAGAAATCATCAACCCGGATTCATTGCATATACTGCCCCATTGCTACATTGAGAAATATGCCGCAGGCATGAAACCGCTTACTTACTTGCAGTTCCAGCGCATCGGTTACTTTAATGTAGATCCAGACTCCACACCGGAGAAGATGGTGTTCAACCGTACTGTAGGGTTGAAAGATACCTGGGGCAAGATTAACAAATAAGGATTATAGGAGTAAACTATTGATGAGTAATAAAAACCTGCTGTCCGGCAGAGATAAAGAACTTCAGGAACTTGCCGAACAATATGAATCGGCAATGTCCGCGAATCAACCGTTTTATCTGGACGCAGACGATTTGGCTGACCTTGCCGACTGGTATGGTACCAAAAAGAATTATGATAAGGCTTTAGAAATTGCAGAATATGGCCTAAAGCTACATCCCGACAGTACGGCATTAATGATAGAATATGCTTACCTGCATCTGGATAGCGGAAAAAGAGCAAAGGCACGTGAAATCATCGAAAACCTTCCCGACACCTATTCGCCGGAAGCCAAGGTGGTACGTGCTCACTTGCTGCTGAGTGAAGGTAAGCTGGATGATGCCGAACAGCTACTCGATACGATCGAAGATAAAGAGGATCTGGCAAATGTAGTCGATGTATCTTATATGTACCTCGATATGGGCTATCCAGACAAGGCTCTGGCATGGCTCAACCCGGTAAAGAAAGAATATGCCGATGAAGAAGCTTACATTGCCGTAGTTGCAGACTGTTACTATGGGAAAGGTATGATAGAAGAAGCAATTCCTCTATATAACCAGCTGATAGACCAGAATCCATATTCTGCTCCCTACTGGTTCGGACTGGCAAGATGCCATTTTGAAGACCTAAACTTCGACCTGGCGATTGATGCCTGCGACTATGCTTTGGTAGGTGATGACGAATTTGCAGACGCCTATGTAATGAAAGGGCATTGTTTTTACCAGTTGGGTAATGAGGATGCAGCTCTGGAATGTTATCAGAAAGCTGAGCAGATGCATGGGCTGGCTCCTGAGTTTGTCTATACCTATATCGGTTTATGCAAGGTATCCAAAGGCGAATGGGAAGAAGGATACGAAAATCTGGAAAAAGCAATCCAGGCTAACGAAGCAGAAGAAACTCCCGCACCTACTCTACCCAGCCTATATGCCAATGCAGGGCTTTGCCTTTCCAAAATGAAAAAGAAGCGCAAAGCGCACCAGTATTGTAAGAAAGCCCAAAAGCTGGAACCGAAAGATCCTGAAGCCTACCTGATTGAAGGCCGCATGTACGTCGAAGAAGGTGACTACGAAAAGGGAATAAAGCAATGGGCAAAGGCCTTGAATTGTGCTCCTAGCGCTGACACCTGGAATGAAATAGGTATGCACAGCATGGAAATCGGGTATCTGGATTATGCGAAAATAGCTTTTGAACGTGTTTGTGAGTTAGAACCGGAATTTGAAGGCATCAATGAAAAGTTGACCGTTCTCTACATGACGCTGCATGATAAGGAAAACTTCATAAAGTACAATCAGAAGTGCACCCGCCCCTTTGATCTGAAAGAACTGGAGAAAATGCAGGCTATGATGGAAAATGAAGACCGGGAAGATCTGGCTGTTTATATGCAAAATATCATAAAAGCATTGCAATAAAAAAACAGAGAGTAAAGAAGTCAACTTTACTCTCTGTTTTTTATCTCGTAGAGATATCTCCTATTTAGCACTACGCGTAGAAAGCTTTTCCAGAAAATATACCAGGAAGAAACCTACAATCATCAATACTACGGCTTCAACGATATATTGATTAGGAAGTATATTCGCTTCAACTAGGGGTTTCACTACTCCATGACTGTCTGTGAACGTTTCAAGTGTTTCTTTCCATGGCCATACTTTATTAAGGGAGCCCAGCATAAAACCGGTCAGTACCGCCAACGTAATATTACGAAAATTCTTTAGCGCATATGAAAGAACGCGTGAAAAAGTAGTTATTCCTATACAAGCACCTGCCAAGAATACCAATAAAGTCGCTATATCAAGTGTCTTGACCGCTTCCATTATATAAAAGTATTTGCCCAACAGTACCAAAATAAAACTGCCCGATATACCCGGCAAAATCATTGCACAAATAGCAATCGCGCCACAAAGGAAGATAAAAAACAGGTTGGATGGCGTTTCAGCAGGAGTTGCCACTGTAATGTAATAGGCAACCGCCACTCCTATGATAAAAGCCGGAATTGTTTTCTTATTCCACTCTTTTATATCTTTCCCTACAAACCAGGTGGAAGCCAGCACCAGTCCGAAAAAGAAAGCCCAAACCATTACCGGATGATCCATAAGCAACCATGTAATAATCTTAGCCAGCGAAAATACACTGACAGCGATTCCAGCTACAATGGAAATTAAAAAATTACCATTAATGGCTTTCCAGAACTCTCCCCATTTTCCTGCAAAAAACAACTTCAAACTTTTTCCGTTGATGCTTTTTATCGAATCTATCAGCTCATCATAGATTCCCACAATAAAAGCAATTGTTCCTCCCGATACTCCGGGAACCACATCGGCTGCTCCCATTCCCACACCTTTCAGCATGAGCAAGGCGTAGTCTTTTAAACCTCGTTCCATTTTTCTTTGTTATCTATTAATACTTGATTTCATGGTACAAAGTAAAACAAAAAAAGTCAGTTACTCACCATAAAGCAAATAAAATACACAAAAGATAACCCACAATCAATTCACATACCAGCTCACTACATAAAAAAACAAATGGTGCACAATAGCCTCACGACCCTTGTGCACCTTATTTTTTTTATTGCTATTTAAAAATCTGAATTTACTATTTCTTCACAGCATCTATCGCTTTGTCATAATCCGGTTCCTGAGTGATTTCGGGTACCAGTTCAGTATACGTCACTTTTCCATCTTTACCAATGATAACTACTGCACGTGCCAGCAAACCGCCCAATGGTCCATCTGCCATACGCACGCCATAGCTTTCATCGAAATCCGAAAAACGGAAATCAGACAAAGGAATTACATTTTCAATACCTTCCGTCGTACAAAAACGAGCGTGAGCAAAAGGCAAGTCTTTGGAAATCGCCAATACCACGGTGTCAGGCAGACTTGCTGCCAACTTATTGAACTTGCGCACAGACGTTGCACAAACACTGGTGTCCAAACTCGGGAAGATATTCAATATCACATTCTTTCCTTTCAGATCTTTCAAAGAAAAAGAAGAAAGGTCAGTCTTTACTAACTCGAAATCAGGAGCAACTGTTCCTGTTTTTATAAACTCACCGATAATCTTAACCGGTTGTCCCTTAAATTTTGTTGTAGCCATAGTTTTTCTTTTTTTTTATATGTTTATATAACAAACGAACTGTTAGAAAAGTTCGCTCAAAACTTTTCCAACTGTAAATTGTTACTCTCACAAACATGATTACAATAACCATTTAAAATTCAATTTGCATGAAAACTTTATTTGACGAACTTCAATGCGAAGTAAAAAATTGGTGGATATCTCTCTTGCTTGGCATACTCTACGTAGTAGTTGCCGTCAGCCTGATGTTCGCACCGCTGAGCGGCTACGCTGTTTTGAGTATCCTGTTCAGTATATCCATGTTATTCAGTGGTTTGCTGGAAATTTCTTTCGCTGTAAGCAACCGGAAGAATGTATCCAGTTGGGGATGGTATCTGGCCGGAGGTATCATCGACATGATATTTGGTTTCTATCTGATAGCCTATCCATTACTAAGTATGGAAGTCATTCCTTTCATTATTGCATTCTGGCTGATGTTCCGGGGCTTCTCAACTGTCGGCTATGCTATGGATCTGAAAAGATATGGTACAAGAGACTGGGGCTGGTACATTGCTTTCGGCATATTGGCCGTAATTTGTTCGCTCATCATCTTATGGCAACCGGCAATAGGCGCTCTCTATGCTGTTTACATGATCTCATTCGCATTCCTAATTATCGGATTCTTCCGCATCATGTTATCATTTGAACTGAAGAGTTTGCATAAACGTGGAAAAAGCATAAAAGAGAAAAACGAAGATAAAGAAATTCCCGTAGAATAATTAAGAATTCCACTGCCCGGAGAAACGAGTTGACTAAAGTGCCTGGAAACAGGAACTTGTCAACTCGTTTTCTCATTAGTTACATTTCAGAAAACGATGCATAGTAGTTCGGGACACTCCCATCTGGCGAGCCAGCTCCGAACAGGAAACGCCTTGTTGAGCGTCTTTTATCAAACGCCTTTTATTCTCACGAAGTATCCTCATTGCAGGACAGGTTCCTTTCTTTCGTCCCAGTTTTACTCCCTCTTGCCTGCGCCTTGCCAATGCCTCTTTCGTTCGCATGGAAATCAAATTACGTTCTATCTCTGCCATTAATCCGAATGCAAACCCCAAAACTTTGCTGTTCATGTCGTTTTGAAATACATACCCCTCTTTTGTGCTGTACAGAACAATTTCTTTCTTGATACAAGAATTAAGAATCGTCATGATTTCCAACATTGTACGACTCAATCTTGAAATTTCCGTCACAATCAGCGAATCACCTTTTTGCATCCGGTTCAACACCCCTGACAACTTACGATCTTTACTTCTCACACTCCCACTCACCGTTTCAGTGTACCACTTGTCAATCTGCAATCCATTCTTCTCTGCAAAGCGCAGAAGTTCTTCACGTTGATTAGCCAGAAATTGTTTTTCTGTACTTACTCTTAAATAAGCTACTACCATAATTTTGTTGTTTTTATAGGTTTAACGCGCCAAAGAACAGCAATAACAGCGAGAAATCACACTACCTCCAATCAATGATATACAGGGGATTGCCCTATTTAGGCTCTTTTATTTGACAACACATATTTCTGTTACTATGAGGCAAATTATGTAGAAGTACATTTTTAAGGATAAAATGCTAGTCATAAAAAGAAACAATAAAAAATCTTCTTTCTTTTCTATCGAACAAATTCTCCTTTTTTCGTTTATCTTTAGAAAAGATAAGCTACATTTCAGCATAATTTTTTCATGCAAGCATGAAAGTTATGCACTCAAATTGCATTATCTTTGTAGTCAGTTTTATAACAAGAATATAAATTCATAATTAAAAAAACAAAGGAATTATGGCAATGCATACATGGTTTGAGTGCAAGATCCGTTACGAAAAAGTAATGGAAAACGGTATGAACAAGAAAGTTACAGAACCTTATTTGGTGGACGCACTCAGCTTTACGGAAGCGGAAGCACGCATCATTGAAGAAATGACACCGTTTATCTCAGGCGAATTTACAGTATCAGACATTAAACGTGCCAATTATAGCGAATTATTCCCCAGTGAAGAAGAAGCTGCCGACCGCTGGTTCAAGTGTAAACTGATCTTTATTACGCTGGACGAAAAGAGTGGAGCTGAAAAGAAAACATCCACTCAAGTGTTGGTACAAGCTGCCGACCTGCGTGATGCTGTCAAGAAACTGGATGAGGGCATGAAAGGTACAATGGCGGATTATCAGATTGCTTTAGTATCTGAAACACCCCTTATGGATGTATATCCGTATAGCGCGGAACCCAATGACAAACCGGAAGTTTAATCTTTAGAGAATTAAAAGTTGAAGTGATTAGTGTAAAGACAGAATGCTTTGATCTTCAACTTTTGAATTTCATATTTCAATTTTCTAATCATGAATATTGCAGAGAATCTTCAACAAGTGCTAAGCGAACTACCTGATGGGGTGCGACTAGTAGCAGTCTCTAAATTTCACCCCAATGAAGCGATAGAAGAAGCCTATCGCACCGGACAACGAATATTCGGAGAAAGCAAAGTACAGGAAATGACTGCCAAGTACGAAAGTCTTCCCAAAGACATTGAATGGCACTTTATCGGGCATCTGCAAACCAATAAAATCAAGTTTATCGTGCCCTACGTGGCTCTAATCCACGGAATTGACTCATACAAACTTCTTGTCGAAGTCAATAAGCAAGCTGCAAAAGCCGGAAAAGTAGTCAACTGCCTGTTGCAACTGCACATTGCAGATGAAGAAACCAAATTTGGTTTTAGTTTTGACGAATGTCGGGAAATGTTAGCAGCCGGTGAATGGAAAACTCTCAGCAACATACAATTATGCGGCCTGATGGGTATGGCAACAAATACAGATGACAATGAACAAATAGAGAAGGAATTTTGTTCATTAAGTAGCTTCTTCAAAGAAGTGAAAGACTCATGGTTTGCCGACACAGAGGCTTTTCGGGAGTTGTCCATGGGAATGTCCCGCGATTATCACCAAGCTATTGCTGCTGGAAGTACTCTGATACGCGTAGGAAGCAAAATCTTTGGAGACAGAACGTATTAATCATTATTCATTAAACATTATTACCATGGCAACATTAAAAACTACTTTTGCCGGGTTAGAATTAAGAAACCCGATTATCGTCAGCAGCTCAGGTTTAACTGATAGTGCTGAAAAAAATCAGAAATTCTATGAAGCCGGTGTCGGTGCCATTGTTCTGAAATCTCTTTTTGAAGAGCAGATCATGTTGGAAGCTGACTGGCTGGGAGATCCGAATATGTATCCTGAAGGCAGTGATTACTTGGTAGAATACGTCCGCCAACATAAACTGTCAGAGTATCTGGAACTGATTAAGGATACTAAAAAAGTATGCCCCATTCCTGTTATTGCCAGCATAAACTGCTATCAGGATGCTGAATGGGTAGGATTTGCACAACAAATGGAAGCAGCAGGAGCTGATGCTATAGAAATCAATATCCTGGCTCTCCAAACAGATATGCAATACAATTACGGTTCATTCGAACAACGCCATATCGATATTCTCAGCCACATCAAAAAGACGGTACGTATTCCGATCATCATAAAGCTGGGTGATAACCTGACTAATCCGATAGCTCTGATAGATCAGCTATATGCCAACGGAGCAGCTGCCGTGGTATTATTCAACCGCTTCTATCAGCCGGATATTGATATCGAAAAGATGAAGCAAATCTCAGGAAATGTATTCAGCACAGGAGCTGACCTGGTTAAAGCCTTACGCTGGATCGGTATCGCTTCCGCAGCTGTGAATAAGCTGGATTATGCAGCATCAGGTGGTATTCACTCTCCCGAAGGCATTGTAAAAGCAATTTTGGCAGGAGCTTCAGCTGTAGAGATTTGTAGTGCATTCTATCAGAACAGTTATGCCCTTGTAGGAGAATATATCCACTTCCTGAACTTATGGATGGATCGCAAAGGCATGGAAAACATTCCTCAATTCAAGGGAATGCTGAATGTCAACGACTTGAATGGAGTAAATACCTTCGAACGTACTCAGTTCATGAAATATTTCTCCAGTAAAAAATAAACAGGAACCGCACAACATATCATTATAAGTAATGCCCCGTAACATATATTGTTAGCATATCTAACATATATTGTTACGGGGCATTACATATATTGGCGTTTCCTTTATATAGGAACTTTTTCTTTATTCGGGTTTCTTATCCAAGGCTTCAAAGCATGAATTCTTGCTGATAAACTCAGGAACAATATCCTTCATAGCAGCTACAATCTGCATCTGATCATACGTGTAACTAACCTCAATCAACTTCTGAATGCGTTGCTTCACCTCATCATAATCATATTCGCGAACTGTAGCAATCATAATCTTCTCATGATAAGTCGGCTTTGTCAGCTCTTTCACATTCAGCAATTCTTCATACAGTTTTTCACCATGACGCAATCCGGTAAACTCTATCTTCACATCCGTACGTCCGGAAAGGCTAATCATACGCTTGGCAAGATCCACAATCTTCACCGGTTTACCCATATCAAAGATATAAATCTCACCGCCATTACCCATGCTACCGGCTTCAAGTACCAAACGGCAAGCTTCGGGAATAGTCATAAAATAACGGATAATTTCAGGATGTGTCACTGTTACAGGACCACCACGTTGAATTTGATCGCGGAAACGTGGGATTACCGAACCATTAGAACCTAACACATTACCGAAACGTGTCGTAATGAATTGCGTCACATGCCCACCTTTTTCCTGAAGCTTTTTAGCTAAAGACTGCACATAAATCTCACAGATACGCTTGGAGCATCCCATTACATTGGTCGGATTTACAGCCTTATCCGTAGAGATCATTACAAACTTCTCAGCACCGTATTTTACAGCCAGATCAGCCAGTGTACGCGTACCGAACACATTGATCTGAATGGACTCGGAAACATTATCTTCCATCATCGGCACATGCTTATAAGCCGCTGCATGGAAAATGTATTGCGGTTGGTATTCCTTGAAGATATCTTCCATACGCGTAGCGTTGGAAATATCCGCAATAATAGTCTCTGCATCAATGTCACGCCAACGATCCTGCAATTCCAAACGAATATCATGCAACGGAGTCTCTGCCTGATCTACCAAAATTAGCTTATAAGGATTGAAGGAAGCTACCTGACGCATTATTTCGCTACCGATAGAACCGGCAGCACCGGTAATCATTACGCGCTTACCTTCGAGATGGGAAGCTACCTTATGAATATCAATTTCAATAGGATCGCGTTGCAGAAGATCTTCAATTTGAATTTCTTTCAACTGAGTACGGTTCAAAGTCTGTCCACTCCACTCGCTCAAGGGAGGTGCAGTCATAAGTTTGATGTTGTGTGCCAGAAGACGGTCAGCCATATCAGATTTCTTCAGTTCTTCCATTTTAGCCGGTGAAATAATGATAGTGTGCACATCACGGTCATTCAATACATCAATCAGGGACTCGTCATTCGGGAATACCTTTACACCCATCATCACCTTATTAATCAGTTCCGGCTCATCTGCTATGAAACCACGCAGACGATAGTGATTACGCAGATTGACACGCAACGCTTTCGCAATGTTTACTCCGGCTTCCTTAGCACCATATATAAAGACATTGGCACTATGACTTCCATCGAAATTTAGCAGTTCATAGAACATCTTCACAACTATACGCGAACAAGCCATTATGGCAAAACTAATGATATACGCCATAAACAGCACACTCACAGGTGCCAAACGAATATCCAGATAACTGACCAAAAGCACACTCGAAATCATTAACAGTGCATAAGACACCGTCAATGAAACAAAAATGCGCATAATGTCTATAAACGAAGAAAAGCGCAATACGTTGGAATAGGTGCGAAACACCCTAAAGAAGACTAAGTTGACAATGACCGTCCACACAATCGTTTTGTCAATAGTAGAAGATTCCAGGAAAATACTCCGGAAATCATATCGAAGCGCATAAGCCAATAAGCTGGATACGACGATTATCAATACATCGATCAACAGAATAGTCCAAATCGGCAATACCTTTGCTGAAAGGTACCGATGAAAAATTTTATGTTTCATTTCGTTTGACAGTTTTGTTTTAGGCGAGGCAAAGATACATTATTTTTTATCAAATAGGACAAGAAAAAGATAAAAATGTGTGATAAAATTAAATGGTGGCAAAGTTACGGGTATAACTTTGCCACCACATTTATGACCTATAAAGCTCTGTTACATCAAATTACTGGCTAATTCGCTCAATTGGCTACGCTCTCCTTTTAACAAATTTACGTGAGCAAAAAGGTTCTGATCTTTCATACGATCAATCATGTAAACCAAGCCATTGGACTGACTATCGAGATAAGGTTGGTCTATTTGTTGGATATCACCGGTAAACACCATTTTCGTCCCTTCCCCCGCACGGGTTATGATAGTTTTTATCTCATGCGGAGTCAAGTTTTGTGCTTCATCAATAATGCAATAAGTTTCACTCAAACTACGTCCACGGATGAAAGCTAATGCCTCAATAACCAGCTGCTCACTTTTCTGCATATCTTCCAAACGTTTTACCTCTGTTGAATTAGAAGCAAACTGACGTTTAATCACATTCAGATTATCAAACAAGGGTTGCATGTAAGGAGCCACCTTTTCTTTTGCATCCCCCGGCAGGAAACCGATATCTTTATTGGATAAAGCAACAATCGGACGAGCCAGCAGAATCTGCTTATAGTCATTCATTTGACTAAGGGCAGCTGCCAAAGCCAACAATGTTTTTCCTGTACCGGCTTTACCTGTCAAAGCAACCAATTTGATATTTGGATCGGTCAACACTTCGAAAGCAAAACTTTGTTCGGCATTCCGAGGTTCGATACCATAGTTTTTTGTTTTATTTACCCGACAAATAGAATGTGTAAAAGGATTGTAACGAGCAAGCACACTGTTCCTGTCACTTTTCAAAATAAAACATTCATTTGAATGGATGATATCTTTAAAATCAAACTCACTGATATCCAGTCCATCTCTGGAAGAATAAATCCGGTCTATCAAAGCAGGATCAATTCCCTCAAACACCTCATTTGACTTTTCAAATATATCCACATTGATCACCTTGTCGTTGATATAATCTTCGCAAAGTAAGCCTATGGAACGTGCTTTCATCCGAAGGTTCACGTCTTTTGTCACCAGAATGGTTTTCATATCCTTCTTTTGGTGCGTCAACCAGTCCACTACAGCCAGAATTTTATGATCGGGAATACGCTCAGGGAATGAATCGAACACATCCGGAGCATCCACCGAACCGGCTATTACAAACAAACGCCCCAAACCTTCGCCCAAAGAAGCACCCTTATTGAAAAGATTGTCATCAGTAACTAAATCAAGTTCGCGGAGAAATTCACGGGCATTGAAGTTTATCTGTTCATTCCCTTTCTTGAATTTGTCCAATTCTTCAAGAACCACGATGGGAAGATAAATGTCGTTCTCTTGGAAATTCTTAAGACAATTATAGTCGTGAAGGATTACGTTCGTATCAATCACAAAATTTTTCTTTGCTCCCATACTCTTTTTAGATTTAAATTGTTGATATATTTGCCTCCAAAGCGAAGATAAGCTGCACTTCGGCATAAAAAATGAACAAGTTCATTTTATTCTGCTCTCAGTTTGCATTATCTTTGCAGCTTCTAAGATAGGAATTAAAAAGAGAGAATGGTTTGCTTTCTCGTTAAATATTTAAAAAGATGGATTATCAGAACACTTTATTATACTTATATAACAGTGTCCCTATGTTTCAACAAATAGGAAGTTCGGCATACAAGGAAGGTTTGGAGAATACATTGGTGTTGGATCAACACTTCGGACACCCGCACCGAAATTTCCATAGTATCCATGTAGGAGGTACGAATGGCAAAGGTTCATGCTCGCACACTCTTGCCGCCATCTTACAGGAAGCGGGATACCGGGTAGGCCTCTACACTTCTCCGCATCTCGTAGATTTCCGCGAACGTATCCGAATAAACGGACAGCCTATCCCGGAAGAATATGTAGTCCGGTTTGTGGAAAAAGAGCGTAGTTTATTTGAGCCTCTGCACCCTTCTTTCTTTGAATTGACTACCGCTATGGCATTCCGCTATTTTGCTGACGAACATATAGATGTAGCGGTTATCGAAGTAGGACTTGGCGGAAGACTGGATTGCACCAATATCATACATCCGGATTTGTGTATCATCACCAATATTAGTTTTGACCATACCCAATTCCTGGGTAATACATTAGAAAAGATAGCAAGAGAAAAAGCTGGGATCATCAAAAGTGGAATACCTGTCGTGATCGGAGAAACTACTCCTGAAACCAAACCCGTATTTACAAAGCAGGCTCGCGAAGTAGATGCTCCCATTCTCTTTGCAGAAGAAGACGAAAAGGATGATTACCCCGGATTGGAATGTGAATTGAAAGGGGTATATCAAATTAAGAACACCCGTACTTTACTCACAGCCATCACAGAACTACAGAAAGTCGGGTACACTCTGAGTGAGCAGGCTGTCCGCAGCGGCTTCGCCCATGTTTGTGAACTGACCGGGCTGATGGGACGCTGGCAAAAATTGCAGGATGCCCCTAATCTGATATGCGATACCGGACACAATGTAGGTGGTATCACCTATATCACAGAGCAGTTGAAACAGCAATCTTACCGGAAACTGCACATGATTATAGGTATGGTAAACGACAAAGACATACGTGGTGTATTGGCATTATTACCCAAAGAAGCTGAATATTACTTCACAAAAGCCAGCGTAAAGCGTGCGTTACCTGAAAGCGAACTCGCCCAACTTGCCTCTGAAACAGGATTGCAAGGAAGTTGTTATCCGGATGTTCCCTCTGCCGTGCGGGCTGCACAAGAAAAAAGCCTCCCGGAAGACTTTATCTTCGTGGGAGGCAGTAACTTTATTGTTGCCGATTTGTTAGCGAACCGCGATGCACTCAATCTCCACTAAAGCACCTTTCGGCAGGGCTTTCACCGCAACAGCCGAACGGGCAGGAAAATCACCATCAAAATAGGTAGCATATACTTTATTCATATCTGCAAACAATGACATATCCTGCAGGAAAACAGTAGTCTTGACAATATTTGCCATCGTCAAACCCACTTCTCCAAGGATATGTTTGATGTTCTCCAATGACTGACGGGCCTGTGCATCAGCACCTTCCGCCATCTGTCCGGTAACCGCATCAATAGGTAACTGACCAGATACAAATATCATTCCATTCGCTTCAATAGCCTGGCTGTAAGGACCAATAGCCCCCGGAGCTTTCTGACTGCAAATTACTTTTTTCATTCTAATATTATTTTAGTATTCAACAATTTATGATTCATTCAAGAAAAAAAAGTGATATCTTATGCAGTATTCTGCAACTTCATGCATTTACTTAATAGGATTATACACAAAAGAAAAATTCACTTATACCTGTTTTTAAAGCCTAGACTTAGCTAATTCTTTTTTGACACGGGAGTTTCCCGACAAAGGCTCGGCTTGTGAAAGCCGAGCCTTTTTTATAAATATATCATCTGCACTACAATCACTTACAGTGTTTTTCTATTAAAGCATCAACATTCGGATCACCCAGTTCCTTGGCCTTTGCGAAGCTGGCACAAGCCTCTTTGTTTTGCTTTAATTGTAATTGGGCTACTCCTATCAGGCGATAGGCTTCAGCATATTTAGGATCAATTTCCAAAGCATCTTTCAGCACCTTGATTGCTTCTTCATTTCTACCCACGCGAATGTTCACCACAGCAAGTTCCGAAAAATAAGTCAGCTCTTTCGGATTAAGCTCAATAGCTTTTGCCAAATCATCCAACGCACGCTGGAACTGCTTTGCTTGAACGGCCGCCTGTTCGCGATAATAATAGAACACATCATTCACATTGCCACGAACCGCTTTATAGTATTCATCATAATCAAGCATCGCACCGCGTCCTTGTCCGGCATTCAGGCGCATCTGGGCACGTTCCAGCAGATAAGGAGCAGCCTCTTCACTATACGGTTGCACGAAACGCGCCATACAACTATCCATCAAAGCCAACACTTCTTCCGGAGCTGCTTCCATCAATTCTTTCGTCTTAGCGGCACTAAAGAATGTAGCCGGAGAGGCAATATTGGAACCATTCACCTTCTCATAACTGGCAAGAGCAGCCGCATAATCCTTCTTGGCAAACAGGATATCACCTTCCAACTGAACATAAACCGGAAGAGCTTCGATAGCAATAGCTTTACGAACCTCATCCAAAGCCTTGTCATATGTCCAATCTTTATAAGTATTTTCAGGTTTATCCAACTGATAGCCATAAATCAGTTTGGCACGATTGAAATATGCGTCATCTTTCTTTTGTGCCACTTCAAGCGCCTTATCCATATCAGCTGCTACCTTATCCATTGAACTTGCCTCCTTTGACTGGAAGATTTGATTGTTTGCACGGCGAAGATAACCGTCAGCACTGTTAGGATACTGGGCTATAAACCCATTCAGCAACTCAGTATATTTCTCCGGAGCAAGCTGTGAAGAAGCCATATAGAGATAAACCAATGCTTGTTCTTCTGTCTCAGGCAATGCTTTCTTAATGCCAATACTCAATAAAGTATGATCATTGAAAGAAAGAGGACTGATCTTTTGAGCCATAGCATAATCGGCCCCTACTGCATAGCAAATGGTAGCTGTATCTTTTCCAGAAGATTTCTGTGCCAGCCCGAATACTTGTCCCTCAGCAGTCATTACCGGACAACTTACCATCTTATCCTTTAGCTGCATATCAAGTGTATAATAATGATATTGTCCATCTACCTTTGACTCTTCTTTCACCTGACCGGCAGTATAGGAACGATCTTTTTGTGTGGAATAAGGTAGCAGATAAACACTTGCACCTACAGTCGGAACCACAGTAGATACCACTAATGCAGGTACTTTCTTTCCTGAAATTGCTACGCGGAATTTCACAACATCATACATGTCATTTGCTCCCATAATAACTTCCACAGGCATTTGCGTACCCTCCGAATTAATAACTACGGCACGCTGCGCACCTTTAAACAAGCTATAATCAGACAGAGCAACTCCATCCTCAGTAACAAAAAATCCGTTTCCCGTATTGAGTATCTTATCACTCTCGTCGTACGTAACTACCGAGAAAACAGCACGCTTGGCTTTTTCCACCCATTTAGGCACCTGAGCTACACTCCACTGTGCCAGCAAACAGAGGGTGAGCGTCAACAACAAATTCTTTTTCATATCTTAGTTGGTTCTTTGTTTCACAGCTTCATAAATCAAAATACCTGCCGCAACAGAAACATTGAGCGACTCGATAGTACCCAGCATCGGAATTTTCACCCACTCATCGCAAAGAGCTAGGTTCTCATAAGAAACACCTTTATCTTCAGCTCCCATTATGATACACATCGGTCCGGTATAGTCAGCCTTAGTATAATCATAGTCCCCTTTTTCTGTAGCTGCTACAATGCGAAAGCCACTATCTTTGAGATATTGCAATGTAGTCTTCAGATTCTGCTCACGGCAAACCGGAAGAACATGTAATGCCCCAGCAGATGTTTTCATAGCATCAGCATTTACCGTTACGCTTCCTTTAGCAGGAATAATAATAGCATCTACTGCTGCACACTCACAGGTACGGGCTATGGCACCAAAGTTACGAACATCGGTCACACCATCCAACATGACGAACAGCGGGTTCCGACCCTCTTCAAAAAGGAAAGGCACCAGGTCTTCTGCCTTCTGATACGTAACGGATGAAATAAAAGCAATCACCCCTTGATGGTTCTTACGGGTAATGCGGTTAATGCGTTCCACCGGAACACGTTGCACCGGAATCAAAGTTCCTTTTAGTGCAGCAAAAAGTTCTTTGGATAAATCGCTCTGAATATCTTTCTTCACCAGAATCTTATCGATTTCCTTTCCTGCCTGTACTGCTTCTATCACAGCGCGAACGCCGAAAATCATTTCACTCTTATCAACCATCTTTGAGAAATTAAAATTAGAAATTAAAAATTAAAAGCTATCTTTTGATACCAAGAAGCGCCTTTGCATTATTCAAAGCAGCTTCTGTCAAAGTAGCCCCACTGAGCATATGGGCTATTTCCTCTACCCTCTCCTCATCTGCCAGACGGCGTATGTGGCTATTGGTTTCGGTTTCGTTATCTTGCTTATATACTTTATAATGTGCACATCCGCGCGCAGCAATTTGCGGCAGATGGGTAATACTGATTACTTGGCGATCCTGTTCGCCCATTTCTTGCATAATATCTGCCATACGGTCGGCAATCTCACCGGATACTCCTGTATCTATTTCATCGAATACAATAGTGGGCAATTTCACTGCACCGGCTATCATAGCCTTGATGGACAACATGACACGTGCAATCTCACCACCGGAAGCTACCGATGAAATGCTTTGCAATGCGCCGTTCTTATTGGCAGAGAAGAGAAAGTTTACAGTATCTTCACCGTGTACGCCAGGCTCTTTTCTCATTCCCATTTCCACCTGAAAACGCACATTAGGCATCCCCAACGGCACCAAACGTGAAGCCATCTGCTTCTCAACTTCACGGGCAGCACTAGTACGGGCTTTGGTAAGTACATCCGCCTGCTTTTTCACCTTATTATATAGGGTATCGCAAAGAGTTGTCAACTCATCGATACGTTCATCATAAGAAGTAATGGCTGCCAACTTTGCTGCATATTCCTCAGTAAGTGCCAGCAATTCTCCTACAGTAGTTACTCTATGCTTTTGCTGTAAGGTATAAATCAGATTCAACCGATCGTTCACCTCTTCCAGACGCTCAGGGTTAAACTCGACATCCTCTTCCTGAGAAGAAACCTCCTGAGAAACATCTTTCAATTCAATATATGTACTTTCCAGACGTTCAGCAAGCTCAGTAGCCGGAGAATAAACTTTTTGCAGACTAAGCATTGTATTCAGACTTTCCTTCAACCCAGCCAACAAACTACCTTCATCAGAAGTCAGCAACTGCCCGACACGGAACAAACCGGCCTTTATTTCTTCAGCATGACTCAATGTATCCGTCTCTTGCTCCAGTTCTTCCTGTTCACCTACAGATAAATTCGCTTCTTCTAACTGTTCCAACTGGAAACGGATATAGTCTTCATCTGCTTTATTCTGCTCAGCACGAGCTATAAGATCAGTCAAGTCCTGTTGTGCCTGCTTCCATTCTCTGTACAAAGATTGATAAGCGGAAAGTTGTTCATCATTATGAGACAATATATCGAGTACATTCAACTGGAATCCTTCTTTATTCAACAAAAGATTCTGGTGCTGAGAGTGCACGTCAATTAACTGTTCCCCAAGTTCTTTCATTTGTACAAGCGAAGCCGGAGTATCATTGATAAAGGCACGACTCTTGCCGGATGCATAAACCTCACGACGCAAGATACACTCTTCTTCATATTCCAGTTCATTCTCTTCAAAAAAAAGCTCCATACCATAAGTTGAAATATCAAAACGGGCCTCAATCACACACTTCGATGCACCTTGGCGAATGGCCTTTACTTCGGCACGCTGCCCCAGCAACAAGCCAATAGCACCTAGTATAATAGACTTACCGGCACCCGTCTCACCCGTGATAACAGAGAAACCTGCACCAAAGCTAATATCAAGCTTTTCTATAAGCGCGTAATTTTGTATGTAAAGCGAACGTAACATGATTTATTTACAATTTTAAATCTTACTCACTTCCTATTATTGTTTTATCTTTTCCCACTCGGTAGCCAGCGAAGGATTGATAGAAGAAAGCAGTTCACAAACCTCTTCTTTTTCCTTCATTGCAGCACGAGAATAAAGATTAATCAATTCATCTTTCTTTATTTCAGTAAACAAACCGGGCAATGCCGACATAGGTTTATTCTGCTGCGCCTCTTCCAGGCCGCTAAGCATAGATGTTATTGTAGCACGGGCACGGGTAGCATTCACCGAAAGTTCATCCATACCTGTACGATGATACCCATACATCAATTTGCGCAAAGGCGTCATACCATCTTCCAGATAATCGGAAACCAACGCATAACGATTCCGACTGCTATCGAACGCCTTCCAACCGGTTTCACCAAGATTCTGTGCAGCTGTTACAATATCTTCAGCTGCCCGAAAAACCTCCGTACCACCTTGTGGAGCCATTGTATCCATGTCCAGTCCGATAATCATATAAGCATAGTAAGCAATTACTGCCGTCAGATTACTGTCAATAACATTATCCCGCAGTTCCAGCGGATCAAACTCACGATAGTCGAAAGCAACATCCGTATCTTTAAAGCTAAAAACTACCGTCTGATAACCGGATTGCCAGACAGGGCGTGTAGACTGTATAATCAACTCACATTTCCAACGCCCGTCCGCCTCATTATACTCTTTCACAGTCAAGTTCATAGAGCAACGAATCCGTTCATTCATTTCATACTGTGCCTGCGTCCACCGACGGGTATTGATAAACTCCATCAAAGCATTTTCAAGCGTAGTAAAAACCTGTGTACTCGTACCTTGTATCTGAGAATAATTCACCGTAAATTTACAATTCAATTCCTGGGCAGCAGACTTTAACACCACCACAACCAGAAATAGAATCATATAAAGTGTCTTATTTCTCACTAGCTATATTTACTTATTATTCAACACTTCTACCAAACGATCTACAATATCCACAGCTACTTCCACTTTTGATTTCAACGGAAAGTCCGTCTTACTTTCACAGTCGATGATGCTGATTTTATTCGTATCGTACTGGAAACCGGCTCCCTTATCATTCAGAGAATTCAACACGATAAAATCCAAATTCTTCCGTTGCAACTTATCTTCAGCATTATGCTGCTCGTCATTCGTTTCCAAAGCAAAACCTACCAGCACCTGGCGATCTTGCTTCATCTGTCCCAGACAAGCGGCTATGTCTTTCGTAGGTTTCAAACGCAACGTCATTTCCCCTTCCTTTTCTCTCTTTATCTTGGCATCAGCAACTTGTTCCGGTGTAAAATCGGCAACAGCAGCCGAAAGAATTGCGGCATCAGCCTCCATAAAAAAGTTACACGCTGCATTATACATCTGATCTGCTGATTCCACAACAAACCAATTTGCCGGATATTTCAATTGCTGTTGCACCGGACCTGATATCATAATAACCTTAGCTCCACGGGCAGCACATTCATCAGCAATGGCAAAACCCATTTTACCGGAAGAATAATTTCCGATAAAACGCACCGGATCAATCTTCTCATAAGTAGGTCCGGCAGTAATCATAATGGTCTTACCCCGCAAATCACCTTCTTTCCCGGCAAAATAATTCGCCAAATACTGAATAATGACTTCCGGTTCTTCCATGCGTCCCTTACCTACCAGATGGCTGGCAAGTTCTCCCGTACCCGGTTCTATAATATGATTTCCGTAAGAACGAAGCGTATCCAGATTCTTTTGTGTAGAAGGGTGGGCATACATATCAAGATCCATGGCAGGTGCCACAAATACCGGAGATTTAGCCGACAAATAAGTCGTTATCAGCATATTGTCAGCCACACCGTTGGCCATCTTGCCAATCGTTGAAGCAGTAGCCGGAGCTATAAGCATAGCATCCGCCCATAAGCCCAGATCCACATGGCTATTCCATGTACCGTCACGCTGGGCAAAAAACTCACTGATAACCGGTTTACTCGTCAGCGCCGAAAGCGTAACGGGAGTTATAAATTCTTTTCCCGCAGGAGTAATGACAACCTGTACCTCAGCACCTTGTTTTATCAATCCCCGGATTATATAACAAGCTTTATAGGCAGCAATACTTCCGGTTATACCTAATACAATTTTCTTACCTTTCAGTGTATTCGCCATGATACTCTACTTATTGGTTAATTCACGTAGACGAATCTTAGTCAACATTGCCTTGGTATTCAGTGTAAAGTCGCTGTTCAGTATCCAACTATAATAACCCGGATCACGCTTCAATACATCTGTCACCGACATCCCTTTGTATTTTCCAAAATTGAATACTTCCACGCCATTATCATCATAAACCATACGTCCTGCGAAATCCACATTCTTGTTAAAGCTGGAATATTCAGCCAGGAAAGCGATGTCATTCTGCAATTCCGGATAACGGTCCAGCTGTGCCATCAGCACCTCGTAAGTGGCTTGTGTATCAGCTGCCGCCGTATGTGCATCCTCCAGATTCTTTCCACAATAGAATTTATAAGCAGCAGAAAGTGTACGTTGCTCCAATTTATGGAAAATGACCTGTACATCCACAAACTTACGGCGGCTCAGGTCAATATCTACACCGGCACGAAGAAATTCTTCCGCCAGCACGGGAATATCAAAACGGTTAGAATTAAATCCTGCCAGATCACATCCTTCTATATCATTGGCAATGGTACGGGCCACTTCTTTGAAGGTAGGACAATCCGCTACATCCGCATCATAGATGCCATGAACAGCAGATGCACCTTCGGGAATATGCATTTCCGGATTAATACGAAGTGTTTTTGCTTCCTCATTACCGTTGGGGTGTACTTTGAGATAACAGATTTCAACGATACGGTCTACATTGATACTCGTTCCGGTAGTCTCTAAATCAAAAAAAACAATCGGGTTTTTGAGATTTAATTTCATTATTATTGTTTTTGGGGTAAGTGAGTTAGCTACAAGCTACGAGCTACAAGCTACAAGTGGCTGCGCTGTGTCCCAAAAGACACTTGTAGCTTGTAGCTTGTAGCTCGTAGCTCCTATAGCTCAAATTTATTAATCATTCAGCATCATCGGCATCAGCAGCATCAGCAAATCCTCATTTTCTTCTTGCTCAACGGGGATGATAACACCTGCACGTGACGGGTCTGCCAGTTCAATTATCACTTCATCGGCAGCAATATTATTCAAAATATCAATCAGGAAAGTCGACTTAAAGCCAATACTCATCGGATTACCATCATACTGGCAAGCCAGTGTTTCTTCTGCAGAAGTAGAGAAATCGATGTCTTGGGCTGAAATCACAATTTGATTGGGTTGCATACGCAACTTGATAAGGCTACTTGCCTGTGACGAAAAAATAGATACACGGCGCAATGCACCTACCAACTGCATACGGTCCACAGTTACTTTATAAGGATTATTCTGTGGTATCACCGAGTTATAATTAGGATAGCGTCCTTCAATCAAGCGACACACCATACGGTATTTCTCCAATGTAAACACAGCATTACGTTCATCGAATTCGATAACAACCCGTCCTTGTTCTTTAGGCAACAAGTTCTTAATCAACGAAGCCGGTTTTTTAGGCAAAATAAATGCTGCACGTTCATTACCTTTGGCAGCTAATGTCTTGCACCGTACCAATTTATGCCCATCAGATGCCACCATTGTAATATCTTCTGTGGTAATATCAAAATAGATACCATTCATTACCGGACGAAGTTCGTCATCCGCTGTAGCGAATACAGCACGATTGATTCCACCCAGCAATACGGATGCATCCATCTCTACACGTACGGCATTATCACCCAGCATAGCCGATTGAGGAAATTCATCTGCATTCTGTCCCATCAGGCTATACTTACCATTCTGATACTGTACAGTGATTTCCAAAGAGTCAGTATTTACTTCAAACGACAGTGGTTGTTCGGGGATTTCCTTCAATGCGTCCAGAATTGTTTTGGCGGCCACGGCAAAACGTCCGTCGGCATCACTTTCATTCACCTCAACTGATGTCACCATCGTCGTTTCACTATCAGAAACAGTAACCGACAATGTTCCGTCTTTCAGTTCAAAGAGGAAACAATCCAAAATAGGCAACGCATTCTTCGAATTAATCACACGGCTGATAGCCTGTAAATGGCTGGAGAGCGCAGTACTCGAAACGATAAATTTCATATGTTCTGTGTATTTAAGTTTTATATTATTTCCTATTCGTACTATAACTTCATAGTATCGGACAAAGTTACAAAAAAAGATTTTCCCACAACAAAGAAAATTAAGAAAAAACGCCTGGAACCCCTCCGGATTTCCCTAAAAAATTGTAACTTCGCAGCATCATTTAAAAAGAACGCAATGGAATTTACAGGAAAAATTATCGCTATACTCCAACCAAGAGGCGGAGTGGCAAAGTCGGGCAATGAGTGGAAAGCACAAGAATACGTGATTGAAGACCACGGCCAATATCCCCGCAAAATGTGTTTCGATGTTTTCGGAGCAGACAAAATAGAACAGTTTAATATCCAGATGGGCGAAGAACTGACCGTATCATTTGATGTGGACGCACGCCAATGGCAAGACCGTTGGTTCAACAGTATCCGCGCATGGAAAGTAGAACGTGTTAGCACAGCTGCTCCTGCTGGTATACCGGGTGCACCAGTTCCTCCACCGGCACCGACTGCCGCACCAGAATTTCTGACAGGCGATGCGAAAGATGATCTGCCGTTCTAAACTAAAAAAAATTGTAGCACAAAAAAGGGAGAAAATATTCTCCCTTTTTTGTGTGTTAAATCCTATATTTATCTCCTTTATATAAAAGCACCAGATTTGGATATACTACTTCTTCTACACAAGTAAACTGTATAGAAAGAATAAAATGCCGGAAGAATTTAGCTTGACGAAAGAAAAAGTTAGGTATCAGACGCACATAAGTTTCCGGTTGCTCCACCATCTTTTCCATATCCACCATCATTACAAAGCTATATGTGGGTGAAAGGCTCCCTATCCCTTCTTCATACAACGGAATACCCTCCAATACTTCCTCATTCTCCATGGCATCAATATATGCCGTTAGACTGACAACATCCGGTGCCATCAACAGATGTCCACGATAAAAACACACATACGTATAAAGAGCAGATTCAGTGATACCTGTCAATTGGGTCAACAAGGTATTACGAGGCAACACATAATAAGGATGTCCTTGCGCCTTTGGATAAAAACGATAATCGGGATGTGCCTGCGGAACAGGAGGGGCATCCACCTCCTTCGGAGAAGTATAAAGCAATGACTGCAAACGACGTTCAGCCTGCAATACATTCTTTACCGGAACACTCATCACTGCACAAGGAATCTCATTTATCGTATCTTTCGACTGGAAAAGACAAGAAATCACCTGATCTCCTGCATACATTTTCAAGAAATCCATCCATTCTTCATCCCTTTCTTTGATATAGTCGGAATAAGTCGCCTTAGCATATTCCTGTTCAGCCGTAAAGCTGCACAGGGCATCCATATCTGAAATAGCCCAACAATCATAAAAGAAAGTAGAAAGCGGAAGTCGTTCTCCCGGGAATCCCTCTATCGGCTGCTGGTGACGCAAAGCATTTATAAAAGTACGCGTAGTATCCGAGCCGTGACTAATCCCCGAACAATAAATAGCATTCTCATTCAGCTTCAAATCAAATTCCGCCCAACTTCCCAAATAGGTTTGCGAACGAATGCCATCTGTGTTTTTACCCATCTCCACCGATTTAATGCGCACATACACTGTGGCTTCCACATTCGCATTCTTCTCGGCATGCATCAGTTTGAATGAAGACATGTCTATCAACGACTTTTTGGAAAGCCGCGCATCAATCACCTGCTCTATCAATCGTTTCTGAAAACTGATCGCCAAAAAGTCTGATGTGAAATACGCTGATAGGAAACGTCCGTCAGGCATGGGATAAATACTGATCTCCTCCCCTCTGTAATCAAAGAATTTGGAAGGAAATGAACTGGAGCAATATTTCCTTATGAATGACTCTACCAATTCATAATCACCTGCCCCCAGAGTACAATACAATACTTGATTCAAGGGCGTATCCGGCTCATGGAAACTGATAAGCATTTTGTTCATCTGCTTACTGAATCCATGCGGAGTATCCTCAAGTAAAGTATGCAAATAGTTTTTCAGATAAACAAAAAGTTCGGAAGCATAAAGGAAATGATTATCTTTGCTGCAACTCAGTTGATTGATCTCATCCACCAATTCTGCCATGCGATCCGTTTCCAGCACAGCTATTGCGCTTTGGGGTACTAACGTATAAAGATTAAAATCTTTCTTACTCTCCACATCATTCAACCTGAAGAATGAATACACCCCAAACCCTGTACATAGCAACACTATGGACACAATCATGGCAATTCTTATGATAAGGCGTAACTTCATGGTTTTTCAGGCATCAAGTTTCGGCAAAAATAAGTATTTCTACTAATAAAACAAAACAAATGTTTCAAAAACTTTAGTAGATATAAAAAGTTTTAGAATACCTGCCTTTAAAACTCTATTTCCATTCCATCAAAAGTCAGATGCACATCAGGAGAAAGCTGTTTTTCAAGTTCGGCATGCAATCCGGCATGATGACTCATATGAATAAAATAAGTTCTGCGCGCACCGATACGCTTCGCTGTCTCCAACGCCTCGGAAACACTCTGATGCGTAGGATGTGGTTTGACACGCAAGGCATTCACAACCAGAACGTCCAAACCATGCAATTGTTCATAGGATTCTTCGGGCATAGTCAGCATATCTGTGATATAAGCCATGCGTTTACCGATGCGATACCCCAGAATGGGCAGACGTCCATGCATCACCTGAAAGGGGATAATCTCCGTATGATTAATAAAGAAGTTTCTGCCAGGCTCCACTTCCTGCAAGAAAATCTGAGGTACACCGGGATACTTATGTTCCAGAAAACAATAAGGCATCCGTGCACGCAAGTGAGCCGCCGTATAGCCATCGGAATATATGGGAATCTCACCGAAACGACAGAAAGGACGAAGATCGTCCAAGCCTCCTACATGATCATAATGTTCATGAGTAATCAGTACTCCATCTATTTTTTCAAATGATGCTGTCCTCAACATCTGTTCCCGGAAATCCGGTCCGCAATCAATCAGTATCACCGCGTCATCCGTATGTAACAAAGAAGACGCACGCAAGCGGTTATCACGCGGATCGGCAGAAGTACAAACTTCGCACTTACAACCTATTTCAGGCACTCCTGTCGATGTTCCGCTTCCTAATATTCTTAGTTTCACTTTAATTACATATTAATTATCAATCATCTAAATAAAATTTACTTCAGGATATATGTCGATGCCGAACTTCTCACGAACCGACGCCCTTACAGCATCCGAAAGAGCTACGATATCAGCTCCCGTTGCTCCCCCCCGGTTTACTAATACCAACGCCTGCTTATCATGCACAGCAGCAGGCCCCAGTGATTTCCCCTTCCAGCCACATTGGTCTATCATCCAACCAGCAGGAATTTTTATCCGATCAATCCCCACCTCATAAAAAGGCATCTGAGGATATTGCTCCCGTAAGGACTCAAAGATTTCACGAGAAACGACAGGGTTCATAAAGAAACTTCCAGCATTGCCCAGCAGTTTCGGATCAGGCAATTTACTTTCACGGATATCGATAATCACCTGGCGTAATGTTTTCAAGTCTACTTTCGGGAATTTTTCAAGTTCCTGACGGATAGTGCCGTAATCCAGCATATAATACTCTTTCTTGCTCAGGATAAAACCGACATACGTAACGAATACCTGTTTCATTTCCGGCCGTTTGAAAATACTGTTCCGGTATGAATACTCACATTCATCCATTCGGTAAACATGTTTCACTCCCTCTATGTTCATTGTTTCCACAAAAGAAATCATGTCTTTCACCTCCACGCCGTAAGCACCAATATTCTGCACCGCCGAGGCTCCCACTTCTCCGGGAATCAGCGATAGGTTTTCAGTTCCGTACCAACCATGATCCACACAATAGGCCACGAAATCATCCCACACTACGCCAGCACCGACACGTACCGAAACTTTTTCTTCATCTTCTGCTATTACTTCAATCCCGCCAATGCGCGAATGTAATATCACCCCTTTATAATCTCCGGTAAACAGCAGATTACTCCCTCCGCCAATATGCAGATAAGGAGAAGTGATACGTCCGGTGGCAATCAACTTCTCCAATTCTTCTATCGAACTGTATTCCAAAAATACAGCAGCTTCTACATCAAGTCCGAATGTATTGGGTATTTTCATTGATCTAATAAATAAAATGACAACTTACTTTTCATCCGCAAATGATGCGGCGGACGCAGATTTAAAAGGCTGCGTGCTATATTGATAACTAAAAATCGATTTCACTCACGTCATCTGCGGATAAAAAATTGAATATACTGCATGGAGCCACTCATTCAATTCATAACTTTCAAATGCTCGTATCTTCATACTTATACAACTCCCACTCTCCGCGATGTCTGCGGAAATAGAATATATTAGTATATCCATTTCCAATTCCGTTTACTTTCAGGATTTTTGTATTTGAGTTATCACTATTTTTTTGTCCGTAATTGATATTGGACAATTTGTCTACAGGCAATACCGGACGGAAAGCATACCACTGATTCAAGTCAAGTGTAGTCTCCAGAATAGAAAATTCATCATCCGGATCTATTGTGATATACTCTAAGGGTTCGCGAATATGCCGGCTCTGATAAACACTGTCAGTCACAAAACGCGAATAAAACGCAACAAAGTCTTCATTCTCTTCTTGCTCCATTTGGCGGAGATTGATAGCTTCCAGCATCCAAACGCCCTTGGTACGCTCGAAGTAGTATTTCTTCACCATACGGTTCTCTAAAAGAATCCATTCCACCTGCACGGAAGTCAGTGCTGTATCTCCCACCAGCTCCAGGTCGTCTTCATCATCGAAGAGCAATGTATAATAGTTCTGCTGGGTAAACAGATAATCATGTTTCCACTCCACCTTCTCTATTTTAGAAGGCTTATCAATGTCGTAAAAAGGCAATGGAAATTTGGTCCGCTGCTGTTGCAAGGCGTCATCCGAAGCATAACTATAAATAAAATCATCAAACGATTCATCCGCTTCTATTGGCTTAGGGTCATTATCAACTTCGGCTTGTAATACAGTATCAGCCTTATGTGCAGCTGAATCCACCAAATTGGTGATTGTCGCGAAAGGATCCATCTTCGTCTTCTTGTTGCCACACGACATCAAAAAAACGAGAAGAAAGAGCCCCAATCCTATTTTTCTCATTCTTTACCGGACCATAAGGTCACTTATTTAGTTTAGCTCTTAACTTTTCAAGCATGTCCACTGTCATGGACTCTAAATCATATTGCGGTTTCCAGTCCCACTCTTCACGAGCACAGCTATCATCCAGGCTATCAGGCCAACTGTCGGCAATGGATTGCTTCAATGGGTCAATCTCATATACCATTTCAAAATCGGGCACATGCTTTTTTATCTCCCGACAGATTTCCTCCGGATCAAAACTCATGGACGCAATATTAAAAGCGTTTCGATGCTTCAGACGTGCCGGAACTGCTTCCATCAATGAAATAGCTGCATTCAGCGCATCAGGCATATACATCATATCCATGTAAGTACCGGGCTTCAAAGGACATACAAACTTTTCACCTTTCACTGCGGAATAGAAAATATCAACCGCATAGTCGGTAGTCCCTCCCCCCGGAGGAGTTACATTGGAAATGATACCCGGAAAACGAACCGCACGGGTATCTACACCATATTTAGTATAATAATAATCGCTCAACAACTCGGTAGTAACCTTAGTTACGCCATACATCGTACGGGGACGCTGAATCGTATCTTGCGGTGTCTTCACATGAGGCGTAGCTTCGCCAAACGAACCGATAGAACTCGGAGTAAACACTGCACATCCGTATTCACGTGCCACTTCCAGCACATTCCATAATCCATCTATACCGATTTTCCAAGCCATGGCCGGACGGCTTTCGGCAACTACCGAGAGCAAAGCCGCCAAATTATAAATCGTATCAATCTTGAATTGGCGTGCCACCACTTCAATAGACTGACGGTCGGTGACGTCGGCAATAGCGGAAGGTCCAGATGCCTTCAACTCGCCTTTAGGCATAGCACTCGGAATGTATCCGGCTATAACATGGTCATCTCCATAACGTTTACGCAATTCCAATGTGAGTTCCGAACCTATCTGTCCGGTTGCTCCAATTACCAAAATATTCTTCATACGACTTATTTATAAGGGCTCTATCCTTAGAGACGTGCAAATATACATACTTTTTTTTCATTATTCTATCATTTTGCTATTGTTTATTTGAAGAAAAATCGTGTCCTTTGTATCGTTTAGTAATAAGATGACAAACTTTTAATTTATAAAGCTATGTACGGGAAAATGAAAGAACACCTCAGCAATACGCTTGCTGAAATTAAAGAGGCCGGACTCTACAAAGAAGAACGCTTGATCGAGAGTGCGCAACAAGCCGCCATCACCGTAAAGGGGAAGAAAGTGCTGAATTTCTGCGCCAACAATTACCTGGGTTTGTCCAACCATCCGCGATTGATTGCCGCCGCCCAAAAAATGATGGATTACCGTGGCTACGGCATGTCTTCCGTACGTTTCATCTGCGGAACCCAAGACATTCACAAAGAACTGGAAGCTGCTATCTCCGACTACTTCAAAACAGAAGACACCATCCTCTATGCTGCCTGTTTTGACGCCAATGGCGGAGTGTTCGAACCTCTATTCAGTGAGGAAGACGCTATCATCTCCGATTCCCTGAACCACGCCTCCATCATCGACGGCGTACGCCTGTGCAAGGCCAAACGTTATCGCTATGCCAATGCTGACATGGCCGAACTAGAAAAGTGTCTGCAAGAAGCACAAGCCCAGCGTTTCCGCATTGTTGTAACAGACGGTGTTTTCTCTATGGACGGCAATGTAGCTCCGATGAATCAAATCTGTGATCTGGCGGAAAAGTATGATGCTCTGGTAATGGTAGACGAGTCTCACTCTGCCGGTGTAGTAGGTCCTACAGGCCACGGTGTGAGCGAGCTATTCAAAACTTACGGACGTGTGGATATTTACACCGGTACACTGGGTAAGGCTTTTGGAGGAGCCATGGGCGGATTCACCACCGGACGCAAAGAAATTATCGACCTACTCCGCCAACGTAGTCGTCCGTATCTGTTCTCCAATTCCGTAGCTCCTGCCGTGATCGGTGCAAGCATCGAAGTCTTCAATATACTGAGGGAAAGCAACGCCCTGCATGACAAGCTGGTAGAGAACGTTAATTACTTCCGTGAGAAAATGACTGCCGCCGGATTCGACATCAAGCCTACGCAAAGTGCCATCTGCGCTGTAATGCTGTATGATGCCAAACTTTCGCAAATTTACGCCGCCCGCATGCAAGAGGAAGGTATTTACGTCACCGGGTTCTATTACCCCGTGGTTCCGAAAAACCAGGCACGCATCCGTGTACAAATCTCCGCCGGACACGAAAGAGAACATCTGGACAAGTGTATAGATGCATTCATCAAGGTAGGGAAAGAACTTGGAGTGCTAAAATAAGTGATAAGTAAATTAGTGATAAGTGATTGCCAAACGCTAATTACTTATCACTAATCCACTAACTACCGGCAGCTTTATACCTTCCACCAGGAAACAGTATCTCGTTTTATAACAATATAAAATAATCATTTTCCAGCTTCCAGGCAAAGGTGTCACTACCTTCAATAACCAACGCCAATGTTTCCTTTTCACTTTCCAATCATAAAGAGCGCGTCTCTTCCGCCCTTGTTCACGACGATAAAGAAAGAAAAGCCAGACAAACAACGTGGAAAGTAAAATGATAATCACCACAACACCGGCTAGCCAACTATACAGATTTCTTCTGAATTCTTTACCTATCAAGCGATTGAAATCAGGATAGCAGACATAACTCTCCTCATAAGAATGCACGATTAAAATCCGCCATTTTCCCGATCCGAACAGCTGTTCAAAACAAAAAAACAGAAAAATCCACGCATATATAGACAGAAATGTGCTTTTCATTATTCAACTATCTGATCCATAAGTGGAACAAAGGTGGAATAAAATATGTATAATCCCAAGAAAACAAAAAAAATAAGCTATCTGATTTTTGTTTCAGATAGCTTCCCTTATTTGAGAATTCTATATCCCAAAAGACTATTAACGTTCGCCCAATTTCACATCTACAAAGAAGACACCAGTTGCACCAGCTCTCTTAATCATATCAACGATACCTGAAGCAGTAGCCTCTTCTTCTACCTGTTCGCGTACAAATCCCCAAAGGAAGTCCTGCGTTGCTTTATCTTTTTCGGCAGCAGCCACATCCACCAATTTGTCAATCATTTCAGATACACGGCATTCGTGTTTGTACACCTGTTCAAAGACTTCCAGCGGAGTACCGAAATCGTTGGGAACTACATCCAGCTTATCAACTTTGGCCTTACCGCCACGTTTAATTACGTAATCGGCCAATGCACAGGCATGTTCGTTCTCTTCTGCCCACTGTTTTTTCAACCAATGTGCCATACCACAATATCCTTCTTTCTCCATATAGAAAGACATAGCTAAATACATGTTAGCCGACCACATTTCAGCTGTAATCTGCTCGTTAATTGCATTTTGTAATTTTTCAGTAATCATAATCGTATTTTTAGTTAAATTGAAATCATTACAAAAGTAACAATGATACACAGACATTGTTCATTTGATAACATTTTTTATATAAAAGATATCAGATCGAGGAGCTACTCCCTGCAGAATTGCTACAACATCGATATATGAACGCTCATTAATCCACACTTCAACTCTATTATTCAAAAAAGAAAGCGCACAAACCTATTATTAGGAGGCTTGTACGCTTCGTGTATATATTGGTAATTTTACACCAGTTCGTCCGAAGTATACCCCTGTGGCAACTCACGACAGTTATAGCTCGAAGCCATTATCTCACCATAAGCACCGGCAGAACGCAACGCTATCAGATCTCCGCGCTTCACTCTATTCAAATCAACAGCTTTTCCGAAAACATCCGACGATTCACAGATAGGCCCTACCACATCATACGCCTCAACTGTATCCTCGGAAGTAATATTCTCTATCTTATGATAAGCCTGGTACAATGCAGGACGAATCAAATCCGTCATACCAGCATCAAGGATGGCAAACTTCTTATTTGCTCCCTGCTTTACATAAAGCACCTGTGAAATAAGTGAACCGCACTGCCCCGTTATGGCACGCCCCAATTCAAAATGGAGTGTTTGATAAGAACGAAGTTTCAGATGCTCGGCATAAGTAGAGAAGTAATCCTTAAAATCAGGTATTGCCTGACGGTTGGGATGCTTATAATCAATACCCAGTCCACCGCCTACATTGATATGCTCGATGCGGATGCGACGAGCTTCCAGCTTGTCCTGCAATTCATTCACACGATTGCACAGGGCAACGAAATCACCCATATCCAATATCTGCGAACCAATGTGGAAATGCAGTCCGATAAACTTCACATTCTTCATCTCCAAAGCCACTTCTATCACATGATCCATGTCTTGCATGCTAATGCCAAACTTGTTTTCCGCCAGTCCGGTAGTGATATTGGCATGAGTATGAGCCCCCACATTCGGATTGATGCGAAAAGCGACATTAGCCACTTTACCTTTAGCCGCAGCCAGTTCATCGATAATCTCCAGTTCGGGAATGGACTCTACGTTAAAACAGAAAATATTATAGTCCAGACTTTGGTTTATTTCCCAATCAGACTTGCCCACTCCGGCAAAAACAATCTTATTTGTAGGAAAACCTGCCTTAACAGCAGCACGCACTTCTCCTCCACTCACACAATCGGCACCCAGTCCGTTCTCACGGATAATAGAAAGCACCTTCGGATTAGCATTTGCTTTCACAGCATAATGTACCTCAAAATTGCCATACTTGGCGGCTTCTGCACGTACACAAGAAAGAGTGTCGCGCAACACCTTCGTATCATAATAATAAAAGGGGGTACGCAACTCACGGAATTTATCAATAGGAAATGTTCCTTTCATACTTCAAACTTTGTTTATAAAGAAAGGAACGCAAATTACGCGAATCACACAAGAGCCTTTATCAGGGAATTGTGCAATTTGTGTAATTTGCGTTCCATATCATATTATATCTGTACTTTCTTATTTCTCTTATTCTTCGTTGAACAGTGCATCACTAAGCGATCGTAATGCCTGATTCTTATCGCACTCACGGATAAGGAAAGAAATGTTGTAGTTACTGCCACCAAATGAAATCATTCGTACCGGTATGTCGCGCATGGCATCCAATGCTTTCGCTTCAAAACCTACATTTTCCCACTCCAAATCACCTACCACGCAAACGATACACATATCCTTATCCACCGTTACAGTTCCGTACTTTTTCAGGTCATCCAGAATCTCGTTGAGATGCTTCGTATTATCTATAGATACAGATACTCCTACCTCAGAAGTACAAATCATATCGATAGAAGTCTGATAGCTTTCGAAAATTTCAAAGACCTTGCGCAAGAAACCGTGAGCAAGCAACATGCGGCTGGATTTAATCTTGATAGCCGTAATGTTATCTTTTGCTGCAACTGCCTTGATTTTGCCCTTCTCGGTATCATTGGAAATCATAGTACCGGGAGCAGTCGGGTCCATCGTATTCAGCAGACGCACCGGTATGTTGGCATACTTGGCGGGCTGTATACAAGTGGGGTGAAGAATCTTCGCACCAAAATAAGCCAACTCAGCAGCTTCTTCAAAATGAAGATGACGCACAGGAGCAGTCTTGTCAACAATACGCGGGTCATTATTGTGCATACCATCAATATCGGTCCATATCTGAATTTCGGAAGCATTGATAGCTGCACCGATCAGAGAAGCAGTATAATCGCTTCCTCCACGTTGCAGATTATCTATTTCTCCGTAAGCGTTGCGGCAAATATATCCTTGTGTGATGTAGATCTCAGCACCGGGATGCAATTCCAACTGCATCTGAAGTTTCTCCTTAATATATACAGGATCGGGCTCCGCATTCTTATCGGTACGCATATATTCCAAAGCCGGAAGCAAAATGGACTTCACGCCACACTCTTGCAGGTAATAGTTCATCATGGCGGTAGAGATCAGTTCTCCCTGTGCCAGAACCACTTTCTCCTCAAACAGTGTGAAAAGGTCTTTGGTATAAGAACGGATGTAGTCAAAATGAGATTTAATCAGTTCCTGACCTTTCTGTTTATACTCGGGAGTGGAATACAACTCATTCACATGCTGTTTATATTTAGCCTCCAGCTTGTTAATGATTTCGTTGGCACCCTCCGGATTTTTCTTGTACAGATAGTCCGAAATTTCCACCAATGTATTAGTTGTTCCCGACATAGCCGAGAGTACAACTATCTTCTGTTCACCATCAGTGATCAATTTGGCTACTTCCTTTATCCGCGGTGCAGAACCTACGGAAGTACCTCCAAACTTTAAAACTTTCATTTTCGTTCCTGTATTAAATGATTATATATTATTATTTGTTTCTTCTACAGTCGGCATCATACCCGAATACTCGGACGTTACGTCTGTTATCTGATGACCAGCACAGCGATATACCTGTCCCGGAAACTCGTGAAGCAGATGAAGGTTATGCGTAGTCATCAATACCAGTGAGCCACCCGTGCGGCTGATGTTATGTAATAGTCCTACAATGGCACGTCCTGTTTCCGCATCCAGATTACCGGTCGGTTCATCCGCCAGGATAATCTCCGGAGAGTTGAGCATAGCACGGGCAATAACGATGCGTTGCTGTTCGCCTCCCGAAAGTTCGTTAGGGAACTTATATCCTTTATTACCCATTCCTACCTGCATCAGCACTTCAGCAATACGATCTTTTATTTCCGATTTGTTTTTCCAGCCCGTAGCCTTCAATACAAAAGCAAGATTATCGTTCACCGTACGGTCCGTCAACAGTTGAAAATCCTGAAACACGATGCCCAACTTACGACGCAACTGTGGAATATGCTTGCGCTTAATACGACTCATATCATAACCCAGCACCATTGCTTCGCCGGCAGTAATATCCAGTTCTCCGTAGAGAGTCTTTAGCAAACTGGTCTTACCCGAACCGACCTTACCGATCAGATACACAAACTCTCCCTTCTGCAGCTCGAGGTTTACCTCATTCAGCACGCACAAGTCCTGTTGGTGTACTTCCACATCTTTATATCGTATCAGCGGTTCAGCCATTCCCGTTTAATTATTAATTTTTAATTATTTAGTGTTTCTTCCACGAAGCGCTATGGCGTTCCTGCAATTCGCGTGCCAAATCTTCCAAACTGTATCCTTTGGATGTCAGCAGCACGATGAGGTGGTATATCAAATCGGCTCCTTCATAAATCAACCGTTCATCAGTTCCGTTGCAAGCTTCGATCACTGTTTCTACAGCTTCTTCACCCACTTTCTGTGCCATTTTATTCACACCTGACTCAAACAGACTGGTTGTGTAAGAACCTTCCGGCATCTCCTCGTGACGCTTAGTTATAAAATCCTGAAGATGCTTCAGGAACATTACAGGCTGTTCATTTTTCTCGCCCCAACATGTATCCGTACCTGTATGGCAAACTGGTCCCACAGGGTGTACCTGAATCAGCAATGTATCCTGATCACAGTCTTCCTTGATAGAAACGACATTCAGGAAATTACCACTCTCCTCACCTTTCGTCCAAAGACGGTTCTTGGTGCGGCTGAAGAAAGTCACTTTACCGGTTTCTACCGTTTTGTCGTAAGCTTCTTTATTCATGAAGCCCAACATTAACACCTTAGCGGTGTCTGCGTCTTGTATGATTGCCGGAACAAGTCCGTTCATCTTATCAAAATCCATTTTTATATAATTACGAATTACAATTTACGAATTACAATGCGGTATAAGCATCTTATCATCCCTTACACCGTTCGCATCGAGATTCCTTGGGCGCAAAGATAAGATTTTAAATCGGGAATTTTAATTTCTCCGAAATGAAAAACACTGGCTGCCAACGCTGCATCTGCTTTTCCTTGCAAAAACACATCACGAAAATGCTCTTTTGTTCCTGCTCCGCCCGATGCAATCACCGGAATAGAGAGGTTATCAGACATTTCAGCAAGTGCTTCATTGGCATATCCGGTCTTTACGCCATCATGATTCATGCTGGTGAAAAGTATTTCTCCGGCACCACGTTCCTGAGCTTCTTTGGTCCAGGTAAACAGCTCCTTATCTGCTTCTACACGGCCTCCATTCAGATAGCACCACCAGCCTTTTTCGGTCTGTTTGGCATCTACCGCCAGCACACATACCTGTGAACCAAAGTTCTTAGCTATTTCATCAATCAGTTCGGGACGGCGAATTGCAGAAGAATTGATAGAAATCTTATCTGCACCAGCATTCAGCAGACGGTCTACATCACTCAATTCGTTGATACCGCCACCTACCGTAAACGGAATACTGATATTGGCAGCAATGCGTTTCACCAACTCTGCAAATGTCTTGCGACCTTCAAAACTGGCTGTTATATCCAGAAAAACCAACTCATCAGCACCTTGCTCACTATACGCGCGTGCCAGTTCCACCGGATCGCCCGCTTGACGCAAATTGACGAAATTGGTTCCTTTCACTGTTTGTCCGTCTTTGATATCGAGACAGGGAATAATTCTTTTCGCTAACACCTCTGTTTTGTTTTAACGATTTATATTCATGAGGATATATAATCTAAATCTAACTCAATTGAGAATGATTTGTCAATAATCCTGCATCATTCTTTCAATTTCCTTCAGAGTAATATGCCCTTCATACAGAGCCTTACCAAAAATTACAGCCGGTACTCCAGCCGCTTCCAATGCACGTATATCTTCCATACTGCTGACACCCCCACTTGCTATCAGGTAAAGGTCAGGATGTTGTTCCAGCATTTCCTTGTACAGTTCAATAGAAGGCCCTTGCAACATACCGTCACAACTAATATCCGTGCAAATTACTTTCTGAATACCTTTCTCTACATATTCTTTTAGAAAAGGGAACAATTTACAAGCACTTTCGTCCTTCCAGCCATTCACAGCTATCTTCCGGTCTTTCACATCCGCACCAAGAATTATCTTCTCACTGCCGTAAACTTCCAGCCAATGGCAGAACAACTCAGGATTTTTCACCGCAATACTGCCGCCTGTAACCATCTGCGCCCCATTCTCAAAAGCTATCTTCAAGTCTTCATCACTTTTCACACCACCACCGAAATCAACGATCAGGGAAGTCTGTGAGGTGATTCTATTCAAAACATTATAATTGACTACATGATGAGAAGCCGCTCCGTCCAGGTCTACCACATGAAGCCGGCGAATACCGTGTGCCTCCATTTCTTTGGCCACTTCTACCGGATTTTCGTTATATACCTTCTTACTGTCATAGTCACCTTGCGAAAGGCGTACACACTTTCCGTCGATAATATCTATTGCAGGAATAAGCTCTATCATATATTCATCTACTTAATTATAATTCTAAAAAATTGCGCAAGATACGCTCTCCCACACCTCCACTTTTCTCCGGATGGAATTGGGTAGCGTAATAATTATCCTTATGCAAGGCAGCGCTAAACGGTTGTATATAGTCCGTCACAGCAGCCGTATATTCATTGACGGGAACATAGAAGCTATGCACAAAATAGACAAACTCTTCTTTTGTAAAGCCTTTGAATAAGCCACTGTTCGTCTCTGTGAGCGTATTCCAACCCATGTGAGGCACTTTATCCTCATGCTTCTGTGGAACGAAACGCTTCACTTCCGTATCAAAAATACCCAGACAGTCCACATCTCCTCCTTCTTCAGAATGGCGGCACATCACTTGCATACCCAGACATATCCCTAAAAGAGGCTGTCTAAGCTCCTTTATCAATGCATCCATACCACTGGCACGCAGAAACTTCATGGTTGTTTCCGCCTCGCCCACACCTGGAAAGATCACTTTGTCCGCCGCACGCAATTCATCTTTATCCGCCGTTACCACAGCTTCCACGCCCAAACGCTTCAGCGCATAATCCACCGAATAGATATTGCCTGCATTATATTTGATAATCGCTACTTTCATGAATATACCTTAACTAAATATCACTGTTTTATTCTTATATGCCAGTACCTTGCGCTCAATATGCTTCTGCACGGCACGCGAGAGAACAATCTTTTCCAGGTCTTTCCCCTTATTTACAAGATCCTCTACAGCATCCTTATGAGTGATACGAACCACATCTTGTTCAATGATCGGCCCTGCATCCAGTTCCGTTGTTACATAATGACTGGTAGCACCAATGATCTTCACACCACGCTCAAATGCTGCATGATAAGGTTTTGCTCCCACAAATGCAGGAAGGAAGGAATGATGAATATTGATAATCCTATTAGGATAGGCATCAATCATCCGTTCTGAAATCACCTGCATATAACGCGCCAGTACAATAAAGTTCACCTTATGCTTTGCCAGCAATTCCATTTCTTTTTTCTCCTGTTCTTCTTTAGTCTCCTTTGTAATAGGGAACAAATAGAAAGGTATTCCGAAACGTTCGGCTACATGTTGCAAGTCGGGATGGTTGCTTATAATAAGAGGAATCTCGACGTTCCACTCTCCTGCCGTATAGCGTGCCAGTAAATCGAACAGGCAATGTGACATCTTAGACACAAATATTGCCATGCGTGGTTTCGTATCCGAGAAATAGAGACGGAAAAACATTTCATATTTCTGTGCGTACAGCGTAGCAAAATAATCTTCAATTTTCTCTTGCGGTATCAGGAAGTTCTTCAATTCCCACTCGATACGCATGAAAAAGATATTCTCCACATGATCGACATATTGGTCCAGATAGATAATATTTCCCTTGTTTACCGTTATAAAGTCTGTCACTTCTGCCAGAATTCCCGGTTTGTCGGGACAGTGAAGTAACAGTTTGGCCGTTTTCATCATCCTAAATTATCGTTTTTATCGTTTTCAAATTACAATTTTCTCGATTTGAGTTTGCAAAAATAACGATTTATTGTAAAATAACGAAGTTTTCGAGCAAGAAGTTTAAATCAAGCAACAGAAAGCTTCGTTTTCATTACAAAACCATCCCAATCCCCTTTCACAAAAAGCTCTGCAAGAACTTATTTTTTTTCATATTCCAATGTTCTCAAAATGAGGATATAAAAGGAAAAGTGATAAAATCAAGCAAAAAAATTTCATCATAGCTATTGCAGGTTTCAAAGAAATGCCTACCTTTGCAACCGCAATCGAGAGAGAAAGCAATTAAAGAAATGAAATTATGGTGCGTTAGTTCAGTTGGTTAGAATACATGCCTGTCACGCATGGGGTCACGGGTTCGAGTCCCGTACGCACCGCTTAAAACTCTGAAATCGAATGATTTCAGAGTTTTTTTTCAGTATACCGGATGACTCCGTCTAATAGCAATTACATTCCAAACCTCGATGTATCCACTTCTTTCAGATTCTTTTTCTTATACCCTCCAAAGCGATAAATGAAATTCAGAGTAAAAGCCCGCGAATAGAAAGCACTGTTCATATCTAAGTCTTGTCCCTTGAAACGAACTTTAGTCTTAGGCATCCCTGTATTAAGAATATCATTACAACGAGTGGAAAGGCTCATCCTGTCGTTTGCAAAACTCCATTTCAGTCCAGCAGTAAGATTAAAGATAGATTCAATATCGAATGTTCCTTGTATAACCGGCGTTTGCACATTCCCCATCAATTCAAAAGCCAGATTTTTATTCACTTTAAAAGTATTATCCAGCATAGCACTGAACATCCACTTTTTTCGATTGAAAGGTATATCAAAGAAATCATCACAACGTTGCCTCATCTGCATACCGGCTACAGTCAATCGAGAATCCAACCAATTTCCTGTTTTGAAAGGTAATATGATATTTGCTCCCCACAACTGCATATAGTTCCAGTTTGTATTTTTATAAATTAGCACCAGTCTGTCGGTAGATTGATAAGGAGTTTGTATAAAGTAATCTGGAGTATGCATAAAGAACAGGTTAAAAATATATTTTTGCTTCAAGATATAACTCCCGTTCAGATTGTAATTAGTCATAGGTTTCAATCCCGGCGTTCCCCACAGTTCAGTGTACCCGTTGAGATAACTAACAGACGATTGCATATCCCAATAGCTCGGATACGTCTTATCTGTAGATAAGGAGAATTGGAATGCATGCTTTGACGTTTTAAAGTAAGTCAGCGATGCCTGTGGATAAACCGCCCATTTATGATAATTGCCGATAGTATAATATTCTCCCGTAGCTGATACTGAGAACGAAACTCCTGTCTCGTAGTTTTTACTGAGTGACACATAAAAATTAGTAGTCTGCTCTTTCAGATCGGAATACATATTCTGAGTATGAATATCCCCCACTACCTTATCATAAGTTTGAAAATCACGATCTTTTGCAAACCGATAGGATACCCCATATCCTAAACTCCACCCTTTAGATAATGGATGCTTTTGATCTGCATAAATAGAATAGCGATCTATTCTTTGTCCGCCAACCATTGAAAAACTGCTTTGCCTGCCATCCTGATAGTCAGCATAGAGGCTTTGATGATTGTCGGATTTATAATGCGTATAATCACCACCTATTTCAAGCCCAAATCCTGAATGATACTGCAATGTGACATTATTCATCTGCGTATCAAGATATTTATCAACATTACTGGTTTGATAATTTCCTGTCGTTTCGCTACTATTATGCTGCTCGGGGCTATAACTGCCTGTATATATCACATTGATTGTATGATTGTCATTGAAATTATACTCAAATGCAGTTCTGAAATTGTGATTCCAATACTTACTGCGTAATTGCTCATTCTGACTGATATCGTACCGTTCATTTTTCAGTGTATGCCTGGAATCGAGGTCTATATATTCCATATTCTTCACATCATTCGCTCCATACATCACATCAAAAGCCATCCTGGGTGTCGATATACGGAAATTCCCCTTCATGCCACCACTATTAAAATATTGATTCTTATAATCAGCATTTACTTCTCCTTGAAAAGAATAGTCATTCGAGCGTTTTAAAACAACATTGATAACCGCTCCCCGTACATGATATTCAGGGGGTGCACTATACATTACTTCCACTTTCTCCACCCTGCTTACCGGCGTATTACGCAAAAGAGTCTCAAGCTGCCCGACATCCATTGTGGTAGGTTTTCCATTCAGGATTACAGTCAGATTTCCTGCACCGACCAGAGTCATTGCCCCCTTACTTTCTTGCACTCCCGGTAGCCTCATCAATGCTTCATAGGCATTATTCACTACTTGCTTTTCAGACAAAACAGCGAGATTATAACCTAAACGTCCATTCTCCACTTTCACAAATGGGCGTTCCGCCTTTACCACCACTTCATCCAAGGCATAATCCTGAGGCTGTAACTGAATAGTCCCGGCATTTTTTCCATTGCCGGTTACTTGCTTCGTATGAAATAAAAGATGTTGGATAATCAAGCGGTATTTTTCTTGCTGACCATTCAAAGTGAATATACCGTCAGCGTTTGATATAGACGCATCTATATAAATAGAGTCTACCGTTTGCAATACAATGGTTGCTCCCTCTATGGGGCGCTGTTCGCTGTCTATTATCTTGCCGTTAATGGTTTGTCCCCAAACGGCTGTCTGAAAACTGCCTACTACAATATAGCTGATTACAGATAAGATTACTTTATTCAATCGCATCATTCTATGTCATTTACAGATACTAATGTCACCATTAGTTCGGATTACAGAAATTTCATGTTTTGATTTCTCTGTTTATAGACGAAGCGAAAAAATCATATTTGGTTTATAAAGAAGAAAAACATTTAATATTCTTAAATATAAGATTCACTCATAACCCTTGATGTATCCATTAATATACGCTCGCTG
>OHMW01000093.1_pt1 | contig 65959 bp, 40 predicted proteins | sample 1569391 | NCBI WGS metagenome assembly OHMW01 (sample SAMEA3879557, study PRJEB24766) | human gut metagenome | biome: human-associated habitat; feature: feces | place: USA | collected 1985/1987 | reverse complement strand
CGTTCGGATAACGAACTGAATATGCACTGTCATTTGATTGTGAGCCGTAAAGACCAAACCAACAAAAAGAAGTTATCTCCGCTTACCAACCACAAGAACACCCAAAAAGGAACGGTTACAGGCGGTTTTGACCGTGTGAACCTATTCCAACAGGCAGAACAGGGCTTTGATAAGTTGTTCGGCTATGACCGCCAACCATCTGAATCCTTTGAGTATCATAACACGATGAAGAACGGCAGTATCTCAGAACAGCTTGAATTACAGAAGCAAAATTTTACTGGCGAAAAGAAAAAAGAAACATTCCAATCCAGTGAAAAAGAAAACAATATTTCTTGCAATCTTGATAGCGAACAGGATAATAAACACGCTTACAATCAACAGAATAATAGTGGTGGTGATTCTCTGTTATCTATCTTTTCATTGGGAGATAGCAATAATTATGATGCTACACAAGCAGAGGATTTACAGGCACAGAAGCGCAAAAAGAAAAAGAAGAAAGGGATAAGACGATGATTGAATACGAGGAACTAAGAGCCGATATAGACCGTTACCTGATGGAGCGGTTCAAGTATCGCAAACCGCTTGTATCGCTGACGGTGGATAACATTATTACCACCCGTAGAAATAACCGAGTAGATTTGTATTTGCGTATCAGAAAGGCAGAAAGCCGATTTCCACCTGATTGCCTGATTATAGCCCGATTGGGTTTTAGTAAAGAACGGGTAGGATACGGTACGCACTTTATCCGATTCTTGACCGAAGTAGCCCGAAGATACGGTTTTAACCATATCGGAATCGAGTGTGCCAACGACAAAAGTAGAGCACTTGCCAAGAAGTTAGGTTTTTACTCCATAGATGGCGAGAATTATGCAATATCCGTAGCCAGTCTAATATCTTATTTTTCAATGGAATAATCTTAATTAATCCTTTATTTCTCTGAACACAAAGGTATATTCCAAGAATAAAACGACAACACCAAGCCCTACGGGTTTTGATAAATTTCTTCCTTTTTCGTTCCTCAAAAGAGTAAATTTACCAAAAGTGCTGCCTTATTTATTCTTTCCATATAGTGAATGTGTATCAGAAAAAAAAGGAAAAAATATGTGGTTGAGGTAAGGTGGTGCAGCCAATAACAGCCAGTTCAGTCCAAATATACAAATCCATAAAACATTGATTTTATGAATTGAAGAACTAACAGAGAACAGTGATGAGTCAATATGAAAATGACTTCCGAATAATTTCACAAGTCACTTTTAATGAGTATATTTGCGATTAAAACTTAAATATTAATATGTATGGGAAGGATATTTTTATCACATAGCAGTAAACAAAAAGGATATGTAGAGGTTGTTGCTCGTAATTTGGGTAAACAAAGAGTTGTTTATGATGCATGGACATTTGAAGAAGGGAACAAAACTCTAGAAGAAATCTATAAAGGAATTGATGTTACAGGCTTATTTGTTTTTTTTATATCACAAGAATCGTTAAATAGCGATTGGGTAAAGAAAGAAATTTTGAAAGCAGAAGAATATATAAAAAACGGAAAAATAAAACAGTTCTTACCTGTGATAATAGATGAAAGAATAAAACACTCAGATCCTCTAATTCCAGATTGGATGAAAGACGATTATAATTTAAGATATGTTTCAAAACCAACAAAAGTTGTTGATTTAATAAAACAGAAACAAAGGCTTATTTCATGGGACTTATTCCCTAATAAGAAAGATTTAGACCAGTTGTTTATTGGAAGAACAGAGCAACTTAAACAATTTCAAACAAGAATTTATGATATAGATATACCATATCCTAATTGTATAACAGTTAGTGGTTTGAATGCTATTGGAAGAAGAAAGTTTCTTAAACATTCTCTTATAAATTCTAACACGATTAGAGCAGAATATGTTTCTCCAATAATAACATTGGATTACCGATGTTCTATCGAAGATTTCATTATACGCATTTATGGATTAGGATATTCTCAAATGGATTCCTCCGAAGTGACAGATTTATTAAGAAGAACCATAGACGAAAAAATAAATATTGCAACAAAGTTGCTGAGAGAAATAGAAAGCAGCGATAATATATTATTCATAGAGGATAATAACGCTATAGTTGCGAGAGACGGGAATATCCCTGACTGGTTTATTCAAATTGTTGAAAACATTTCGGATAGCCCTAATATTCTTCTTTGTTTAATAAGTTTATCAAAAGTAAGAGCACAGTACTCAATTAAAAATAGAAATCTATTTTGTTTAGAAATACCAGAATTAGAAAAAGCGGAACGAATTGGACTTTTTACATCTTTACTTAAAATAGAAGGAAGAGAATTAAATAGAAGAGATCTAGTGGTAATTTCAGATCAATTTAAAGGATTTCCTGAGCAAATATTTTACACGGTTGAACTGCTTAGAAGTGAAGGTGTACAATCTATTTTATCGAATTTACATTTAATAATTGAGTACAACACAGAGAAAGTTTCCAGGCTAATAAAACAATATGAAGGTAATATGCTAGGAATGCAATTATTGAAAATATTGTCGGAATATGAATTTATTAGTTTGGAAATGTTAAATAAAATTTTTGGAGAAGATTTTGAAGATGCGAAAATAATTATTTCTCAATTATCTTATGAATCTATTATTGAATATTTGGGGAGTGTAAAAGAAAATCTAAGACTAAATGATGCAATAAGAGACTATATTCAACGTTCATCCTATAAAATGGATGATAAATACAAAAATAATCTCAAGAATCATGTTAGAGAAAATATTCAAAATTATGCAGAAGATTTAGATCGAGACATCTCGGATTATGTAATATCTGCTAAAGAAGCTTTGAAACAGGGTATAGATGTTCCTGCGGAGTTTTTAATACCATCTCATTTTGTGAATGCAATGAGAGAATTATACAATTACGAAAGGCGACTTGATGAAGTTATTTTATTAGCAAATAGAGTTTTAAAAAATTCAGACTATATAGATGAAAGAATTCTTCGAGAAATTCGATATTGGCTATGTTTGTCATTAGCAAGAAAAAGAGACGAACGATTTCTTTCTGAGGTTCAAAAAATTTCAGGAGTGGACCATAATTTCCTCTTAGGTTTTTATTACAGGTTGACGGGACGCTTTGATGATGCGCTAACTCGATTAAATTTAGTTTTAAAAGAAGCTCCTAATTATTACAGAGCGAAAAGAGAACTAATTCAGGTTTATTTAAATAAGGAAGAATTTGACCTCGCTTTTGATTTAGCAGAAGAAACATACTTATTAGACAAGAATAATCCATATAATATACAAAGCTATTTTAGATGTTTACTCAAGTTAGAAGGGAAAACTGCTAAATCTATTCTTGAAAGATTACTCGAAGACCTCAAAAGTAATATAAATCCTAAAGCTGACGAAATGTATAGGACTTCATTGACTCAATTTTATGCTCAGATTGAAAATGATGAAGCAAAAGCTCTAAATACGGTCAATGATACAATTATTTTGTATCCTAAGAAGATATATCCATATTTAACAAAATTGGAAATATTGAATCATTCAGGAGATTTAGATGAAATTGAAAAAATTCTTTTACTAATAGAAGAGCGATTTGATAAAACATCTGAGATATGGCGAAAACTTCAATATTTATTAGCGAAATGTATAATATTAAAGTCAAAAGGTAAAATAACAGAAGCTAAACAGATTCTTGATTCTGATATAAAAAAGAATTTTTCTCAATACATATATCAAAAATGTGAATCTGAGCTATCTTTAAGCAGAATGTGAAATATATTACAAAGAGGACGTGTCCTATGCATGTCCTCTTTGTCTAATATCAATTTAATTCATATTTCCCTTCAATCCGTTCCGCAAGGTTTATCATATCCTCATTGATTTTGGTACGGGTTATGTCCGCATAGATTTGAGTAGTGGAAATGCTTCGATGTCCCAATGTTTGACTAATCGTCTCTATTGGTACGCCCATTGATATACAGAGGGTTGCGTAGCTATGCCGTGCCATATGATAGGTCACTCGCTTGTCAATATTGGCTGCTTTAGCTATCTTTTTCAACTGAATATCAGCGTTTGTTATTGTGCATAATCTAAATACCCTTCCACCAAAACCAGCAAAAGCAGTGTCCCTGTATTTTTCGATAAGGCGCAGTGGAATATCAAGCAGTGGAATATGAGAAACACTGCCAGTTTTTTGGCGATTTAAGACAATCCACTGCTTACCATCTTCTTGACGTACAATATTATCATGTCGTAAATTCTTTAAATCCACATAGGCAAGACCCGTGAAGGTCGAAAATAAAAACATATCACGGATAAAATTGGCACTCTCACGTTTCATCTCTACTTGTATCATTCGTTCTATCTCATCCATTGAGAGCCATTTCCGTGTAATGGTTATCCGCTGTGGACGATAACCAAAGAACGGATCTTGATACATCAACCCCTTGTTTAAGGCTCGCACTACAATTTTGCGTAATGGTTTTATGGTATTGTTGGTTGTACTTGGGCTAAATTGTAGGTTGATTTTCAGATAATAAACATACGACTCTATGAAATCGAAATCAACTTGGGTAAAGGGAATGTCCGTTACTCCGTATTTGTATTGCAGGAACTCTTTCAAATGATGATAAGCACGTTTAAGATGCATATAGGTGGTTTCCACTATCAAAATGCCGATAGACTGCCGTTTCTCCTCAACTAAGGCTGCAAACTCCTGTATCAGGCTGTTTTGCCTAATTCCAATCCCTTTAATGGCGTTTTTCAGTATTTCAGCAGTAATGTAACTCTTATTTTCCAGTAAGGTTTTATAGTGTCGGACAAGTTCAGCCCGATAGTTTTCTATCTGTTTGTTGATAATTGTTTCTTCCTTTGACTTGCCTGTGGCTATTCCCTGTTTGGCATCCCATTGTTCGGGAGATAGTTCTAAACCTGTACTGAAAGCCGAACTTTTTCCGTCCACGCTGATACGCCCCATGACAGGACAATTACCTGATTTCTTCCGTTTACTGGTATTGAGGTAAAAGAGTATAGCGAAAGTGCTTCTATTGTTTTGCATAATGTATTTTTATTCAGATTGTTAATAGTTAAATTTGGCGGCAAGGCGTGCAGATAGTTGCTGCATATCATTGCCTATTTTCTCATTATTAAGTCGTGCATAGCGTTGGGTAGTCTGAATGTGTTTATGTCCCAACATTCGGCTGACACTCTCAATAGGAACGCCTTGTGATAGACAAATTTGAGAAGCAAACGTGTATCTTGCAACATGGTAGGATAATACCCGATTGATACCGCAGTTTCTTGCAATTCGTTTCAGACCGACATTGACCTGCCCTAAGCTCATGTGCGGAAATACTCTTCCATCGGGGGCAAGCCCTTTGTAATACTCCATGATTTGAATAGGAATGTTCAATAGTTTTACATTAAATTCTGTTTGTGATTTTTGCCTGTTAGCTGAAATCCACAAACTACCATCATCTTCGGTAATAATATCTTTCCAAGAGAGTTTATGCAAGTCTGCATAAGCCAAACCGGTAAAGGTCGAAAACAGAAATATATCACGGATAAACCGCTGTGTACCTGATTTAAGGGGAGTTTTCATAAGCAAGTCCAGTTCTTCATTGGTGATCGACTTGTTTTTAAGCTCCGTTTTCTCAAACTCGAAACCGTCAAAAGGTGGACGGGTGATAATTCTACGATGCAACGCCAAACGTATCATCTTGTTTAACAGAACAATCCTTGCCTTAACCGTTCTCGGCTTCATCTTACGTTTTACCCGAAAAAAGAAATTCAACGCTTCAATGAAAGGTAAATCTAACTCGGTCAGGGGAATATCCTCTACATGGTATTCTTCCCGAAGAAATTGTTTAAGCTGTTTGTTAAGGACTTCATACTGCTTGTAAGTGGATTGTGCCCTGTCAGTACCTATTCTCCCTTTGAAATCTTCCATCATTTCACCGAACAGGATAAGTAGTGTTTTTTGTGCGGTGGCAATTCCTTGAAAGGCGTTCTTCACTTCGATAGCGGTCACTTTTCCTGTTCGCTTTAAAATGTCCTTGTAATGCGCATGTATGGAGAGATTAATTTTATTAATCTCTCTGTTGAGTTCAATGGCTACACGACTTTTGCCGATTGCCCGACCTGATTTTACACTCCAAAGCCGTTCTTCGATTTTCAGTTTTGAACCGAATTGTGCGATGGTGTTGCCAATGATGATTTTCCCGACAATCGGAAAAACGGCATCGGGATTTGTTTCTGTTCTCTCCGTGTTACCCTCTCGTTTGAGGTAAAAGGAGACTTTAAGTTCGTTGTTCATAACGCTCACATTTTTAGTTCGTAAAATTACTTTCTTTGTGAGTTATTTGAACAATGTAAACCACAGACAAACAGTGCTATAACCAGACGTTTAAGGTCATTGTTTTGCTGTGTTTTTCGCTTGTCTGAATGGGTAACGGATAAGAAGCGGAAAGTATGCACTAATTTGCTTTTTCCTGCAATTTCACTATCGGACACCCAACGACACTAAAAGACATACATTTCTATTTATCAGCCAATTACCCTGTTTTTCTCTCTTTCTCATTTTACACTGCTTGTTTTGTTGGGAACCCAAAAATCCATAAATCCATATCGCACTTCATCATTGGGAAATTTCAGCAGGTAGTTTCCAAAACGCTTGTCATACCCCTTTATAGTCAAATAGCCACTCTGATAAATCAACGGAATCGGATTATTAGCATCTACCCTATATTCCATAAACGAAGAAGCATTGGCTTCTACCCCATCAATCAACGTACGCAAATCATACTCACTCTTTTTAAGCAGTTCGACTAAAAAAGTAGGAGTACCGGTTTGGAACCAATAGTTACTAAACTTATACCCGTCAAAAACATTAAGCACACTGAATGGATTGAATACTCCTTCCGCAAACTCACAAAAATGATAGCCATCATATAAAGCCGTCATCTTGTTCAATGTTTCTTCATAAGTCAGTTCATTCGTTTCTGCCAATCGATTCAGTTCAGGAATAAAAGTATCCTCCAATTCTTGTCGTGTAATACCACAAATTGTGGCATATTGAGACGTCATGCTGATATCATTCAGCTGATTCAAATCATTACACATGCCAGTTTGTGCAAACTTAGTCACACCTGTAAGTAAAACAAAATGGAGATAACGATCAGAGCTTTTCAGTACACTATAAAAAGCATTCAAGGTTTTACGATAATCATCAAGCAAAACATCATTGCTCAATACTTTCAATAAAAGTTTATCATATCCATCAACAAGCACTACTACTCCACGACCAGACTGTTCACTGGCACGACGAATTGCACCGGCAAAACGTCCTGAAAGAGTTTCCTCATCCTCTCCTTTGCCATATTTCAGTTCCCATTGCGTCAACTGCCTACTAAGAATTTCGGCTAGAGCCTGGGAAGAATCATGTTTTCTCACGTTCAAATCCAAATGCAGTACGGGATATTTCCTCCAATCCTTTTCCATACCAGCAATAGCCAACCCTCCAAATAATTCTTTCTTGCCCTCAAAATAGGCTTTAAAAGTAGAGAGTAGCAGGCTTTTCCCAAAACGACGAGGACGAGTTAAAAGATAGGCTTTACCTGTGTTAGCTATTCGCCATACAAGAGTGGTTTTATCCACATAGAGATAATCTCCTTTACGAAGTTTCTCAAAATCATGTATTCCAATTGGAAGTTTGCGCAATACTCCGTTCATTATTTTTCCTCTATTTTGATTATTCAAAGATACGCATTTCCACGGGAATACACATACAAACTCCACAAAAAAGTACACAGTTTCACAGACAGCACTACCATGACTCCATTTTTCATCAAACTAGTTTTGTACCAGACAAACAACATCTCACTTCCTCTTCACTTTGCAAATCCAACACACAATAACCAGAACCAACAAAATAATTCCGTACCAATACCCACTTCCGATTATCCTATTAGTAGTTTTTTCAACTCCCGTTTTATGAATCTCTGTCTTAGCACTCATATCCGACAAACTCACAGACTGTGAATTCACTTCTTGAAGAAGTTGTTTCTCATTAACGTTTTTCCTATCCACCACAGTCTTCACCACCATCCCAGCCTTCAATCCAAGCGTATCCACAGGAAACACAAACACCATCTGTTCGATATGCTCTTCCACCACCTCCGAATCCTTTTCCGAAGCAACCTCGTTTTTAACAAGACTTTTTCCTGAGCTACTATTCAAGCTTGAATCAACCCTTATGTCACTCTCCCTGTTTACTACCTCTTTCTTACTCCTACACCCCGACAACAACACCGGCACAGCTAAGGCCACCAGCAACACAAACAGTAACTCCCTCCCACTCCTCAAAAACTCCTTCACATCAAAACAGGGACAAACCTTCACATATTCATAAGGTTCAATCACTCCGTCACCATTCAAATCCGGTGAAGTATCCCGATGTCCCAACACTTGGAGAATATTATATTCCCGCTGCAAATCCATAATAATCTGATAAAGCACCCGTTTTTGAGCATTCGTCCGGGTATCTGCCGGACGCCCGTTCGCATCCAATCCACCGATATAACATATCCCGACACTCCGCTCATTCCAACCTTTACAATGAGCACCGGCCAGAGAAACATCCCGCCCCTTTTCCAATTTCCCATCCAAACGGACCACATAGTGATACCCGATACCGTTGAACCCACGTTCCCGGTGCCAACAGTCAATATCCGCAGCAGTAAAATCCTGCCCGGCTTTCGTAGCCGAACAATGTACTATGATAGAATCTATATTTCTCATGATAATTCATTATTAGTTCAAACGCACCAGTTAATAATCCGAAGGTGGCATACGCTTCACGCACCCTCTAATCTCACACTTCTTCACTTCCGACTCCTTCTGTATCAACTCCACTTCATGACATTTATGTATCCAGTCAATCTTCTCTTCCTGCTCCTTGCGAAGTTCAATATAAAGCCCGTCTATCTTCTCGTCACGTTGAGTCAGCCGTTCTTCCAGCCAGTCCACCTTTTTACGGCGATTTTCTTCTTCCATACTGTTCACGGACGCTTCCTCTTTCCGTGCATCCGTCTTACGGCAAGTGATATACCTCACTAACCATTTCACAGCTTCCAAACCACCCATAGCGGTAATAAAAGCAAGGATTGTAGTTATTTGCATATTTATATTTTTACGTAGTTATAAAGAAAGAATGAGGCCGAAGCCCCATTCCATACAAACCAGACAGTTCTCAACGATCTATGAATCAAGCTGCCGGATCCGGTGCTTCACCACCGTCTTCATTTCCACCTTCTCCGTTGCCTCCATTTCCATTGTCAGGCGTACTTGACACCATTGCCTTTTGACACCAACTATATGAATTTATAAGTATCAAGAGTTCTGGGCTTAGTTGTAATTCTTGGGGATTGGGGGGATTTGATTCAGGGCAATCACATTCTTAAAATAGATTCATTCCTGATAAGAAAAGAATGAAACAGATTCTTTTATAAATGCCATATTTTAGTTCTAATGTAAATATTATCACAGTAATAGATACAATAGAAATAAATGATGTTGCAAAAAAAATGTCAATAAAACTCCTATGTATTTCTGATAGATAACACTGTTTTGTAAAGCACTGTTATCCAGTCGGTTACTATTCGGGGTTTTCCTTTAAAACCAACGCCCCGTTTCTCACCGAGAAACAACCTGTTCGACACCGAGAAACGAAGTGTTTCTCACCGAGAAACGAATTAACTGATAAAGTCCTAAACTTATAATTAAGGAAATTGTTAGTCTCTTTTATTTTTGACACTTCTATCGTAGGAATGTATATGTTGAAATATATTTCAATGATAATCTTATCATGTCTAAAATATAATGATATGGAATAAATTTATAACCGTACCGTTTGGAATCAATTACCACTAATGATTTTATTAGTTATTTTTAAGCGATCCTTTACCTATTAATAGTTATTTCATTGCCTAAGGAGTTTTCGCTTGACAATTGTTAAGCGATAGTTCAACATCTGTCAAGCATTCGTTCAACAACTGTCAAACGATAATTCGTTAGGCAATTGAAAAAATAATATAAGCAAGAAAAAGAGATAAAAGCTGCATATTGACGAATTATTGTCAGCGATAGTATTTTGGGTTATTTCCGTACCGAAACAAGCTAAATGCTAATTTAGAGTTCACCACGGATTACACAGATTCACACAGATTATTTTCATTTTCGTTGAATACCCATAGTGAATTAGGGTACTGATATACATACTTATTCCACCATTGCCAACGTCAATATACTAATCCGTATATCTTCTACATCTACCAGGCAGGAAGCACATGCCAGAGTAGTAGAGCCGGTAGTCAACACATCGTCAACTATCAATATGTGTTTACCTGCAAGTGTTTCGGGATGCTGAAGTTCAAAGATACCTTCCACATTATCCCGACGTTCAAACACAGATTTACGCGTTTGCGTTTCCGTATTTTTCTTACGTAATATTGATTCTGTATCGATGGGGATTCCTGTTACAGCAGCAATACCACGAGCAATCCACTCACTCTGATTATAACCACGGATTTGCTGTTTTTTCTTATGAAGCGGTATGGGAATTATCACATCAATTCCCTGAAAAAAATTGGACGATAAAAGCTCGGCAGCCATATACCGCCCCATAATTGCACCTATTTCCTTTTGTCCACCATATTTCAACCGATGAAGAATCAAGCGGAAGTCACTTCCTTTCTCATAAAAGAAAAAAGAAGTAGCTCGTTCCAAAGGGATTTGTCCCCAGAAGAGCCGTTCTACCGGATTATCTTTTCGAAGATGATAATTAGTACGGGGTAGATTGATATTACATACTGTACAAATACATTCTTCACCCTTTGCTAACGGCCGGCCGCAAACAACGCAGCAACGGGGAAATAGCAAAGATAAGAAGGAACTAAGCCAGTCTTTGATAAGAAGTGTGTGTTTCATAATAATAGAGATTTAAAGTTGCAATAGCACCTACATATTGCAACTACATATTCAATGGAGGAACTTCTAACAGGAGTTTCTGAAAGACAGGATGAAGATTTCCATTCGTTGCAATAATATGATGTCCTTCTATGAAATGGTCCTCACCATAAAAGTCAGTCACTTTTCCTCCCGCCTCCTGAACAATCAGTGCTGCCGCAGAATAATCCCATTTTCCGAGAAATGCTTCCATCCAAGCATCAAAACGCCCAATAGCCACATAGCAGATTGCGGCAGCAGCCGAGCCATTCATTCGAATACCGCCCACTACTCCATAAAGCTGATCGATGAGATGAAGAGCAGTCTGTTTATATTGCAGATGATTATAAGGTAATTCTGTAATGACAAATGCATCTTTGATGTCCTCAACGTTCGACACATGAATTTCTTCGCCATTCATAAACGCTTTTCCGCCTTTCCAGGCATAGAAACATTCATCCCGGCAAACCTCATAAACGACGCCTAAAAGAAGTTCGGTACGGCTACGTAAAGCGATGGACACACAATAAGGAGCCTCATCATGAATATAATTCGTAGTTCCATCCAAGGGGTCAATCACCCAACAGTATGGCTCATCCTGATAAGTGGCAGAGCCTTCTTCTGTAATGAATCCCGCTTCAGGCAGTAAAGCAGTAAGGGCTTTCACCACACGCACTTCAGATTCTTTATCCACATAAGACACATAATCGTGTGCATGTTTTTCCACCACACGCTCACGACGGAAGTTCTTTCGTTCTTCTTTTAAAAAAGATCCAACTTCTGTAGCAATCCGGCATACATCAGTTGTAAGCTGCTTCAAATCTAACATTTATTTACTCAAATTAAAAAGTGCTTCGAAGTTATAGCTTTTCCGGCAAAAAGCATAAAGGAAAATAATATTTTCGTGTTTGATACGCAAATTAATGAGATAACATCAAAACTATTATAACCAATATTAAAAGAAACATCTAAAAACAAGGCCGGCTCATATTCTTTTATGAGCCGGCCTTTCTTAACTTTTACATCAAAATATAAATGTATTGTTCTTTATCCCTTAATTTATAACAACATTACTTTTGAACCACAATTTTCAACTTACAGGTACGTCCATAGAGTAATGCCACACCATCATAAGTGAGTCCAGTTATGCCAGCTCCCGAGTAGGCTGGTCCCTGGCTTCCTACCACTCCTGTAGGAGTAGCTATTTTACATCCTCCGGCAACTAATGCATCCATATCGTTTGCGGCTTCAATGACATGAATGACACCGTATTTGCCCGCCTCAGTAACAAAGGCAATATAAGTACCGTCTTTTATCTGCAAACTACAAGGATCATTCGGGTATCCATCAGACGCATTGACTCTTTGCATTAACATATCAGCACCTCCTTCAGCTATACTTTTAACTATACTTTGCAACACATTCAACGCTTCAAAAGTATTGACGTCCGAAGCCGCATTCTCCATCATCACATCAATACCAAGATCAGTAACTTTATCATCGGGAATAAGAGCAAACCCCGTTTTGCTAGTGGTAACACCTGCCGGTTTAATCCAGTCATTCACATCATAAGCTCTCCCTATCGGGCCTCCATTAATTCTTGACGCACTGACATAAGAGAAACCTCTGTTTTTAACGGCAACAAAGCTTGGATTTCTCCATATATTGATGAAAGCAAAGTCTACGCTATTTGCCTTTGAGCCATATCCTTTAATTTCCTTCAGGCTTAATACATGCTTTTGCACACCTTGTACCATTATTCCCTCTATGGAGAAAATATAAGGTTGATCCGGTTCTGTTGAATGTTCCCATTCGGGTGCCATTTCGATATCGTTGAAAACAAGCGCAACATTATTGTCAACACCCTCAAGACCTTCGATATTGATAATCTTTTCCTCTTTCAACCCTTCTATATCTTCCACCACGATCTTGATTCCATTGGTCTCTTTATTGTCTACGACAGTTTTTAGGATAAATTCCATTTCCAACGGATTGCCTGATACCGGAATAGTCGTATATTCCTTCAGGTCACCCAGTACTTTATTACACAACGTATGTTTTATAGACTTAATGCCCACAGCTGAACGAATCACTACAGACAGAGAAACCTCTTCATCGGGTACTAAAACAGGGAAATCTGATGGTTCGGTGAATATCTGGGATGGAAGTTTAGTTATCTTTTTAATAGGTATTACCTTTTGTGCCGTTTTTGTCAAAACGTCCGTTGATGTTACCAATATCCCGGCTGCTTCACGCGTGTTGACCTTGACATTCAAGTCAAATTCAAGTGTCATATCAGTTTGCAGAGTATCTATCTTTAAACGTTGGCGTTCAGTCGCGTTTATCTCTTCATATTCTCCATTTTCATCCATCTTCAACAAGGTAGCATATATACTATGTATACCCACAGCAGAGAAACTTCTGGCAGATACAGTCACCGTCGAGTTATACTCCACCACATCTATTTCGGAAGGAGAAGTGAGTTCTACAGTAGGTGGCGGATATGCGTTGTCGTCCGAATAATCGGACTCACTATCACTACAATTTGTCAACAACAAACCCCATGGAAGGGCAAGTATCAGGATCATTATATTTTTGATATATTGCTTCATGACCGTTCATTTTTTATTTTAAAGATTCGATTTGTAATTGAAAACAATGTAAATCTCCGCTTACACTTGTTTCGGTCCCCCCCCTAAAAGCCCATTTGTGTGAAGTCAGGACAAATATACAATACTCGGAGTCTCTATTTCTATTTTCCACTTCTACAAAAGAATAGGTATCAGAAGTTAAGTTAGAAGTAATTGCCGACTCAAGATTAGGCAATAACGCACGTTTAACAGTGCCTACCAGAACCGTCTGTTCGTTTACCTTTTTCTTGAAAACGTCGACAGCCGGAGCTATCAGGTCTTCACTATTTAATGATACAGAACAGAAGAGCATATCTATTCCGTTCACTGCTTCTGTTTTTGTTTCAAGATATCTGCAATCGTTTTTTACTACATATTGTGTCATTTCGGAAATAGTAGAAGGAAAAAGAACCGTACTACCGATTATCTTTTTCTCTCCGTTACTATAGCTGACAGGTACAAACACCGGCACTTTCTTACTCTCTCTAGCAGTCTCCGTACCCGTATTTATGATTGCAGTTTGCCCATAGACAGCGTTCGTCCTGTCCAACAATGCCACTGAATGAACTGTGTTTCTGATAGATGACGCCACCTCTTTATAACTACAAGAGCTAAATAAATTTTGCTCTGACAAGTGCGCATAAACCAACACGTTAGTTGTTCTGAACCGGTTCCATTCCGGAATTTCTTCTCCCTTGTTATCCTCATCACTACACGAAACGAACAGACAAGAGATGACACATATAAATAGCAGATATAGATAGTTTGATTTCATATTTCATTCATTTTACAAATTCAACTTCAGCAAACAAAGCCCTGTGGTCAGAAACTTCCGGATTAGATAAAACTTTAAACGACTTCACTTTCCACTTATTCTGTGGAAGTCCGAATATATAATCAATCTTGATTGTCGGCTGATCTGCCGGATAGGTGAATGTATCATCGCAGATTCTCTGCCAGTTCTTCATTACCTCACAAATCACATTAGAGTCGGTCCGGGCATTAAAATCTCCCCCCAGCAGTGTCGGGGTATCTCCCGTACCAATCCGTTCATTAATCTGTTCGGCCATTGCACTCCTTATCAGGTCCGTCGAATGATCCAGGTGAGTCGTTCCTATCCTGATTACGTCTGAAGTTCCCGGTTCCTGAATATCTACATATAATAGCGTCCGGGGTTCTTTGGCTCCGTCTATACCTTCAAAAGTTTTGTTATTGATATAAACAAAAGGATATTTTGAAAGGATAGCCACCCCATATTCTCCTCCACCAGTATCCATCGCTTTCCCGAATACGGAAAACAATCCCAACTCCGCAGCCAGTTGAGTGGTGAAATCTTGATTTTTATTCCTTTTTGTGTTGTAATCTATCTCTTGCAACATTACAACATCCGGATTGTATTTCCTGATAAATACAGCATACTCCTTCACCGAGTAACCAGTCATCTGTCCGGACATCCGGCAATTATAGCTCATTATTTTAAGAGCCTGCGCATACGTACTTTGATACGCAAAGAAGAAAAGGCATACCCATACAATGGGCTTTAAAAGTGCTTTCATAAATTTGTTTTTGTTATTAGATTAAGTTTACTTATTCAACGGTATATGTATATTCTGATATTTTTTTAAAGCTAACCGGTGTTATGGATTGCATCACCTCCAACACATAGTTCAAATCGTTCCCTTTACAAACGAAGTCGTACGTAAACGAAGCAATCTTTTCGTTTTTAACTGTAATCTCTATATCAAAATGACGCGAGAGTGTTGTAAGCACCTCTTTCAATGATGCATTTCTGAAAATAAGCCGGTTACTCTTCCAACTCGAAGCATCATCGTGATATCTATCAGTTTTTATTTTTATTACATTACTCCTTTTCTCATAAACTGCAGTTTGTCCGGGAAGCATTTGCTGCATAGGCCTGCGGCTTTGCACATGCCCGATATTTATACTTCCTTCGTCGAGTGTAGTTTTGATTACCTTATCCGAAGCGTATGCTTTTACATTGAAACACGTTCCCGTCACTTGTATTTTCACATTCTCGGCAAGCACCTGAAAAGGGGATTTCTTGTTTTCTGCTATCTCAAAATAAGCCTCTCCTTCCAGCGTAACATTCCTGTTGTATTTTGCAAACTGTTCCGGATAAGTCAATTTAGAATCGGCATTTAACCACACCCGGCTACCATCAGGAAGTAATACGAGTAGCTTCTCACCCCTTACAGCACAGACCTCCCGATAAACAAGGTTTGCCTCACTATGACTTTGATAGAAATTATATCCTACACCTATCACAAGCAAAACAATTGCACAGGCTACCGTCCACTTAAAGAACAATGGCATCCTTATTCTCCTGTTCTTTCGTTTTTCTTCCCGCATCACGGCTTCCTGAATATTCTTATAAATGCGATATTCATCAAAAGGAGGCAATTCTCTGTCACCCAATTCGAGCTGTTTGCCTTCTATTATCCTTTGAATGTCGTCATCCATATATTTCCCGATGCCGTCAACTACTTCAAAGTCCTGATTTGTATGTTTCTTTTTTGATTTCATATTTCAATATCTATTAGTAATACACACTGTTACAAAAAAGTATTATACAGACTACGTTAAACCGTGTTAATTCAAAAGAACGTTCCATATCAGCAAAAAGTGATAAAACTACATCATACAATAAAGCAACAACAAACTAAGCTCTCCCACTGTCGCGCGAATCTGCTTCAAAGATTGGCTATATTGAAATTTAATTGTATTGATCGAAAGATTAAGTTTATCAGCTATTTCCTGATTGGAGTATTTTCCCGAAACTTTCATTTCAAAAACCTTGCGGCGTTGCGGCGAAAGTTGTTCAAGAGCTTGCTGTATGATGTTCATTTGTTCTTGCTTAAGGTTTTCATTTTGAGAATTGTCTTCCAATTCCAAAACCATTGAAAGACAATCCTCAAGCAAATAGATATTTTTCTTTGAGTCTCTCAACGTATTGAGCAGATCGTTCTTCAACATCGTAAAAAGGTATCTGTTTATGGGTTTTGTCTCATCGATCTCTTCTTTTTTCAGCCAGAGTTTTAAGAATAAGTTCTGCACAGCATCTTCAGCCAATTCTTTATTCAGCAGATATTTAAATGCCAAAGAAAAGGTCTGCGCCGCATACGTCTTGTATACAATACTAAATGCCAGCTGGTTCCCCTCTTTCAGAGCCTTAACCAAAGCTTGGGCTTCATCCTGTGAGTATTTCTGGGACATCTTAATCATTTTAAATATGAAAATAAAAAGCTTATTATATCAAGTCCTTACTTTCAAATATATTAATTCTTTCTGATATAGCATGAATCGCGAGCAACAAATAAAACAGGTCTCTTATTTATTTCACCAGTCTTTGATATTTGCTGAATAAAAAGGTGGAGAAGGATAATAATCCGTCAGTTGCTGAATGAATATCTTTTCGAACATCTTTCCGATCAGTTGCATTTACCCAACCTTCTTCTATTTCTTTTAATTCATCTTCAAGTTGTTTCTGATCCACCTCTACACCTTTCTCGGCCGCTTTGATGAATGTATTGATATACACCTCCCAGCGCTTTGCATAATAATCACTTATCAGCCCGGCCCACGAACGGCTGGCATAATCGTTCAGGCTTCCTCCCCAAGTCGTAATCAAGTTGCGAGCGTTCTTTTCATAATAGTCTTTCAATTGGGGAGAATCTCCCATCTTCCGCGCATCATCAATCCATTTATCCAGCGAACAGTAAGGATGAAAGGCATTCAGTTTATCCAAATCATTCAATATCTCCTTCATTTTCTCGCCGCAAGCTTTCAAAGCCTGATAGTCTTTAGCTTCAACCATCCTGTCAAACTCCATTTTCACGTCAAGAAAGTAGTTTCCAAGCACCTGTCTGCCTACAGTAATCAAATCCAGGCGAAAAGCATCCCTCCGGTCAGAAGGTGCTTCGTTCAGTTTTCTCCAGACCTCTAGTAGTTCAACATTGCTGTACACATTACTTGTGCGTTTTTCACTGTTCTTATTCAATGCAGGGCGATACCCGGGTAAAGTACCCAATGTGCGCGGCACTTGTGCATAAATGTCATTGAATAATCGTTTCCAAGCATCGCGCACAGGCTGCGACACGCATCCCACATGCCTGTCAGCCAGACATTCAATCCATTTATTATCATCTACATTCAGGTTCCATGCTTTCTCAAGAATGTATTCGTAGGGAAACTGCATCACATCCAATCCTTCCAGCGTAGAGCCGATTCCTTTAAGGTTGCCTCCACCGTTAATGAGAGCATTCTCAAGTCGTGCGCCACTTTCTTTGACATTACCTGTCAAAGTCGTGTTTCCCCCGAAATTGCCCAGATAACACCAAATATAAGGCTGATCATGAAAATGCTCTGTTCTTTTCCATAATTCAACATTTTCACAATGATAATCAAGTAATATCATTTTATTCTGTGGCACTCCTGTCAGCAAAGCCTTCATTCGCTCGGAAGTCCATTTATCTTTATCAAAATAAAACATCCACGTCATTTGCATCCATTGGGCTTTGGGATCGGCAGCCGTCAATGTAGCGTACATATCCGAAGCTATCTTCCGCAAATATTCGGGTTCGAAACTGGGCGGGTCAACCTCATTGAAAGGATCTAAACCATAAATATGATCGGTTCCGAAAAGTTTTTTTTGTTCATCAAGAAATAGTTTCTGAATTTTCGCAAACAAAGCATCGTTAGGGTTCAGAAAATTACAACGGTATGCATCAGCAAAGCCGGCCCATTTGCCCAAATGTTGAATATCAGCCTCGGGATAAATCCGTTTTAAATCGGCAGGTACATGTCCGGCAAAGGCTGGTAATACGGGCTTCATATTCAATTCACGCTCACGTGCGAGTATTTTTTTCTGCAAGCTTACCTGGTGTTCCAGCCATTCCATCGGCAACGGACCGTTCCAGCGATCTATGTTAGCCATCCGATGCCAGGGCAGATACGGCGGTCCCGTGAAGTAAGAGCGTATTTCGATGTCCGACATTCCCATTTTCGACCAAACTTTATACCACACAGCTTCTTGTCCGGTAATTGCCAAAGGCATATTTATACCATTAAGGGCCATCCAGTCAATAAAACGTTCCCATTCTTTCCATTGCCACCAAGGCATCGTGTAACCATACGTGCAGTAATTCAGGAAAAAGCGAGTATCCACTCTCGCTTCCGAAACCACCTTCTCACCAACCATTGGCAATTCTTCAGGAATTTCAACGGCTATATCCGCATACCATGACACTGTAGTGAGACAGTAATATTTCAAGTAATGGTTCAGTCCCATCGCCATTGAATTGGCGTTGTTTCCACCGATTACAATTTTATCTTTTACGGACTCTATTGTAAAGCAGTCTTTCTCTCCTTTTAACTTTTGAAACTGAAAACTCTCGATGTATGACGGCAGCAAACGTTTCAATAATGCTTCCGCAACAGCTACGTCTTTGTCTTTAGCCTGAAGAGCCAACGACATAAGCAGCATAACCAGACACGTGTATACACTTTTTCTTTTCATTCTGATTTATAATTTTATATAGATTTTTCTTTTTAACAAAACATATCCCAACAGCCCATTGAACAACAGGAAAAATACACCGTACATAAATGAACCGAAGTAATTTCCGAATAACGGGTTAAGCAAATTATTGAATACAGCCGTATGGATATGCCAATGCACAAGCAATCCTCCGGCTATGCAACTAAACACATAAATTACAAGCGGATTCGCTCCAAATGCTTCGAAAAACGAAAACCACTTTTTATTCTGCTTCACATCAATGATATAAAGCAGCAATGCCAATGACAATGCCGCAATCCCACAAGTAAGCAAAACAAACGAAGGAGACCACAAACGTTTATTCAAAGGACAGGCATAGCTTAACAAATAGCCGACAAACAACAGCGTGGTACCTATAAGGAATAGATTCAGCATCCGGCGGTCATTGTCTTTAATATCGATGATTATCTTTCCGCAAACAAAACCGATCATTACTTGAGACACAGCGGGAATCGTACTAAGTATCCCTTCGGGATCGACAAACTGGCGGCCCTGAAGATACATGTGGTTAGATCCTAAAATAACCGAATCAATCATCCCGACGATATTATCCGCACTCTTTTCAAATCCGTTTCCAAATAACTGAAAAATAAAGTAGACAACCAGCAAGATAATAGCTAATGGCATAAAACGCTTATGCGGTATTGTTACGGCCAATAAGGCTGTAATACCATAACAAATCCCAAGCCGTTGCATAACTCCCATCAACCGGAGCTGACTCAAATCAAAATAGTTACCACTATCTATTGCTGTTATGAACCACTCCATAACCAGACCAATAAATATTAATAAGAGACTTCTTTTTATGATTTTCGCAATGGCCGGTCGACACTGGAAGTTATACTTACACAAGGAGATGTAGGTCGAAATACCCATCAGGAACATAAACATCGGGAATACCAGATCGGCCGGCGAAAAGCCATCCCACTTGGCATGTGCAAAAGCGGCAAAGTTATACCCGCACTTTCCTGTATTGTTGACCAAGATCATCCCGGCAACAGTAATACCCCGAAGTACATCAAGCGAAAGTAACCGTTTGTTCGGATTCATAATATTTGATTCTGTTTAATTACTTATTATATATAAAATTGTCGTTCCGGCAGCTAACACTATCCCTATAAGCGATTCATAAGGTATCAGCTTCAGACGTTCCTTAAAATTGAGTTCGCATACGCCTCCTGTCGCATGAAAGAACGAACCATGTGGCAAATGGTCAAGAACTGTAGCTCCGGAATTAATCATAGCTGCTCCCCAAACTGCAGAAATGCCTATAGCCAATATCGTTTCAGCAAACGAAGAAGAAGCCAGTGTCGCTCCGGCTGTTGTCGATGCAGTAGCCGCCGACATCAACGCGCCTGATATAGGAGCAATCAATGCATCACTCATATGAGCATGATCTAATCCTGTAAGAATCCAGTCTTTCAAAGAAGAGTTCTTTATGATGCCGGCAATAGTTCCGGTTCCTATCAGCAGAATAGCTACCACAGACATCTTTTGCAGTCCATACTCTATACTCGGAAGAATGTTTTTCCATTGTTTCATACAGATAGCACCACATAAGCCACCTACCGGCAAAGCTATCAAAGGATCAATATTGATTCCTGCCGCAGGACGTAATGCCAATAAAACAATCGTAACAACAGGAGCGATCAGACTGGTTCTTAACGAAGGCAGATTTCTCTCTTCCTCTTTATCCTCTGTTTGTATCATCGTTTTTTTGTTTTTTACCGATTGAGGCATTAGACGGACAATAACGAAAACAGTGAAAAACAAACCGACCACTGCCGGTAAAATATTGGCAAACATTACAGACGATAGATCTGCATTAAAATTTCCGGCTGCTATAATAGTGTTCGGGTTAGGTGATATGATATTTCCACACTTACCTCCCCCGATCATAGCTATAAGTAACACAGATGGAGACAGGTTTAGACGCTTGCCTATCGAAAGAGCCACCGGCGCAACGGTTATCACAGCCACATCAATGAATACGCCTACCGTACAAAGCAACATCGTTGCGAGTGCCAATGCCATAAATACCCGTTTTTCACCCATTTTGTTTATAATCGCATTGGAGATGACCGTGGTAGCCCCGGTTTGTATTAATATGCCTGACAAGACTCCGGCTGTCAGAATCCGCAATACCGCCGGGGTGACCTCTTTCACCCCTTCGGTCATCACCGTTACGGTCTCATTTAAAGATAGTCCTCCCAACAACCCTCCGACTATCGCTCCGATAATCAGACTGTATGTCGGAGAAAGCTTTCTTATGATTAACAGTATGGATAATGAAAGCCCGATTAATGCGCCTATCGCTGTCATTGAGTATTATTTAGTAAATTGTTTTATGATTCTCACCACCTGTCGCACCGTTCTCTCTATGTTTTCTTTCGTAAACTCCGGTTGCATCGCCTCTTCAAGTGTTACCGGAAAAGGTTGAATGGGCAGTACGGCAGTAAACCCCATCCTATTAAGCGCTTCGGTGGCTTCGACCGCTCCCCCCAACGCTATCACCGGAACCTGACATCTCTCACCGGCACGTAAAATTCCGTCCAACGCCTTTCCCATACCAGTCTGGCGATCCAGTTTCCCCTCTCCGGTCAGTATCAGGTCTGCCTGTCGGACGACCTCCTCGAAACGAAGCGTTTTCAATATAACTTCTATTCCGGATTGCAATTCTGCATTCAAAAACGGAAGCAGGCCGCCTCCCATTCCTCCGGCTGCTCCGGCACCGGGAAGCTGCGATATATCCATATTTGTATATTCCTTTATCACCTGTGCATAATGCCGCAACCCATTGTCCAACTCTATCACTTGCAAACTATTTGCCCCTTTCTGGGGAGCATATACATAAGCCGCACCCTCTTTTCCAAAAAATGGATTACTAACATCACAGGCGATCGTAAAATGACTCTCCTTCAATGCCGGATTCAATTGGGAAATATCTATTTGATGAACTTTTATCAGATTTTCACCGACAGGCTCCAACTCACCGTTTCCGCTATCTAAAAAGCGTGTACCTAAAGCCTTCAGCATACCAATTCCCGCATCATTCGTAGCACTTCCGCCGATACCGATAATGAATTCCCGACACCCGCGTTTTAATGCGTCAGCAACCATTTCTCCAACTCCATAAGTCGTAGTCTTCATGGGGTTTCTCCGATTTGAATCAATCAATGGCAGACCGCAGGCCGAGGCCATTTCGATAATAGCCATCGCACCATTGTTTACGATGCCATACGATACATCGATTGGCTTCATGAATGGATCATGCACCCGACATGACACCGTTTGGGCATGAAGGGCAGAGCATAGAGCTTCTGTAGTCCCTTCGCCGCCATCAGCTATGGGGAAACGTATAATCTGACAGTCGGGTAATTCCTCCTGAATCGCTTTTTCGGCAGCTTTCGCTATCTCGAAAGAACCGACCGAACCTTTAAACGAGTCGAATGCCAATACAATCTTTTTCATAAAAGCTATCACTTATTTGTTTTCTCTATTAAACTCAATGCAGCCTCGACCGGATCATCAAACGGAGTCGTACTGTTACTCCAGGGAGATGTAATCCATTGCTCCTCCCATTCTCGGATTTTATTCCGGTCTTTTGTGAAATAGAGCTGTATACGAGGGATATAGTAGTCTTTAATCAGCCCGCTCCAGAAACGGGCAGCATAATCCTCCTGAATACCACCCCAACTTGTAATCAAGCGTTTGGCATTTGCTTCATAAGCATCTTTTTCCTGAAGAGTTGTTCCGCTATTGCGCGCAAGTTCCACCCATTCTTCTAATCGATATAAAGGATGAGAAGCCAATAGCCTGTCAACGTCCATCAACAAATCAACAGTTTGTTGCAGATTACGTTGCGCTGCGAGAACACGATTCTCCGAATCATCTTTCAGGGCCTGCTTATAAAAATTTTCAGCTTTAGCCGCTACATAATACGAAACAAACTCTATGAGGTCGTTTCTGTATAATTCAGAGCTTTTCAGTTCGTCAGCGCAACTAGCATACAAACGTATAGCCTGCAAGTAATCATCACTAAGGTCGATTTTACTGATCCGCCGTTGATCGGGTACTACAGTTTGCCAGGTAAAACGGGGGTATGAATATAAAGAACTATATGCTGTTTTCCGAAAAAGTTTCCAAGCTTCCTCCATAGCATCGGGATATCCTCCATAACGGGCCTCGCAGTATATCTTCATCCAATCGTCCAGGTCGATACTATCCGATGACCATCCCATATCGGCTAACAGTTCGTAAACAACCTCATTGTTTTCGAGTCCTTCAGGGGCAGAACCGAACCCAATCAAGTTACCTTTATTTGCGGCACGTAATGCTTTGACCGAGGAGCTTGCATACATATCCAAGTCTCCTGTCATGGTGTTTTTCCCACCAAAGTTGGGTACATAGCTGAATATCCATTTCTTTCCGTAAAACCCATCATGTACTTTCCATGTCTGCTCGGTGTTCCACACCCATTTCGGATAATCATTGCCCAAATCAATGATAATCATTTTATCATCAGGTACATTGCTTAACAAGGCTTTAAGCGATTCTTTATCCCAGAATGAATGTTGATATCCGAATGTCCATCCCTGTGTAACCCAAACGGCATCCGGGTTTCCGGCTACAATTGATTTATAGATCGTTTCTCCATACTCGGCCAATAACTTATATTTCGCTTCTTTATCTTCCTTATCGATAGGCAATTCCATCTCGTTAAAACTATCCGAGAGATAATACGTATTTTCTCCAAACTCTTTTTCCCACTCTTCGACAAACAGTTTGCCTATCTCTTCGAAAAAAGGTGAATCCGGTGGCAATACATAGGCGTTGTACTCTTCATCAAAACCACCCCACCGCATGTGCCGGAATTGTGTGTCGGGATGTTTCTGCACAAATCCTTCCGGCACGAAACCTGCAAACGCAGGCGCTATGGGCTGCATACCCAACTCGCGCATACGGGTCAGGATTTGATGCTGCAAAGCGATTTGGTTCTGTTGCCAGGCATCAGATAAGGGACCGTCCCACTTGTTCAAATTGCCCATGCGATGCCAGGGAAGGTGTGCGGGGGCAGTGAAAAACTCACGGATTTCTTCTTTGTTCAATCCCATACGCAGCCATACCCGTTCCGCAATGGCTTCGCTGGCCACGGTAGCCAAGGGCATATTTACACCATAAAGAGCCATCCTGTCTATTTCCTTTTCCCAACGCTCCCAGTCCCAGTAAGGGGTAGTGTAGCCGAATGTACAAACATTAAGGAAATAGCGCAACTCATAAGGGGACACCTGTTCATACAATTCATAATCGGGCCACGGCATCACCGACGTTATGTGTTCACCGCTCCATGTTTTCATACTCTTGCAGGCCTCTTTCATGTACGTATGAAAAGCGTAACAGATAGCAACGGAGCTACTTCCCCTTAGGGTAAGCCGGCCGTCGCTTGCTATCACTTCGAATATATCTTTACCTTCGGATGGTTCGATATATTCAAAGTGGATAGACTGTGCTCTTTCCCCAATCTGACGTTCTATTAACTGTTTGGCGGGGGTGATAATATCCGTCTTAGGCTTGTGGCATGAGCAGAAAAAAAGCGTTGCTGAAATCAGTAAATACTTGATTATTGTATGTATCATAGAAAATCATAAATGTTATAAGTGAGTATCAATATTTTTTCTTCGATGCTTCTTTCACATATTCCAGTTCCGTAATAATCGGTAAATGGTCTGACAAAAGCGACTGAACAGTTTGTGTACTAATCACACGCCATCCTTTTTGCGGGTAAGCAAACAAGTAATCGATCTTAATCACAGGCTTCCATGCCGGCATTCCAAAATCATCGTTGCTTGCAGCAAACCAACTATCCATACCACGTATTACCTCCGAGTAATGACGCGCGTTGAAATCACCTCCCAAAATTACAGGATATTTATAATTTTTGAAATGCCCGGTAATAAATTTTATTTGCTCCACCCGTGTTTCTTGAGAGTTGACGTCCAGATGCGTAGAGGTAAAAACAATGGTATCATTACCCATTTCGAATAATCCCTCCAGCATGGCCCGTCTCTCATGCTCTTTGACCGGATGGGGCAGCATTATCTTTTGGACAGAAATATATGGATATTTACTTAACATCCCAATACCGTAATAACCGGTAGAATAGTCAATCGTTTTTCCGTAAAGCCCAAACATCCCCGTATGATAGGCAAGTTCGGATATAAAATCCTTCCCCTTCTGATGCGGGGTACGCTTACGGTCTGTTTTGCTATCCACTTCCTGAAGCGCCACAAAATCAGGCTTAAAGGATTTGATGTGATGAGCAAGTTCCTCTAAAGATGCCAGTTCGCCAAATCTCAAATTATAGGTCATTACCCGCACTCGTAGAGTATCTTGCGCGTATGCAACGCCCAAAGTCAGGCATAAAAACAATAATAAATATTTCTTCATTGAATACATGGTTTCTATTTTTTAATGATTACTTTTCCCAGCCCGGATTTTGTCCTAACAGAGGATTCTTCTGACGCTCGGGATTAGGCACGGGCCACAAATAATGTTTCGTTGCGTCGAAGTAGCGTGCTCCGCCTTCCGCAGTAGACTTTTCGTAGATAACATCACCAAACTCATCTACTCCGGTATCAGGATATGGGTTGGCGCCCAAATCGTTCATACAAACTTTCAGGCTGGGACCGGTGATGGCACGTCCAAAGCGAAGTTCGCCTTCACGCCAGCGCATCACATCGGCGTATCTTGTTCCTTCACCTGCCAACTCAATGCGACGTTCTCTTCTCAATTCGGTTTCGAGATCCATCCCCCATGCGCTAAGTTCGTCAAGGTTCATACGATGCATATTCACACGATCTCTAAGTCTGTTGATGGAGTAATCAATCTGTGTTTGTGTCAGTTTCTTGCCTTGTAGTTCGAAGGTGGCTTCGGCATAAATCAGCAAGATTTCGGCAAAACGGATGACATTGAGATTTCCATGTCCACCCACACTCGAACCGGCCAAATCAATATCGTTATACTTCTTCAGATAGAAACCTGTACGACTATTTGCCCCCACACGGTTATTATCTTGCAATGAAGCAAAACGAGGCAGATTAAATATCTCGTTGGCCTTATCCGTATCAGGATCACCGTCATCTCCTCCCGGCCATTTGTCACCCGGAGCATATAAAGTCATCTTCATTCTAGGATCTCTGTTCTGGAAATAATCCACATAATGCTCTTCAGGCGACTTGTATAACGATGAGGTCTGCACACCGGTCTTTTTATAATATTCCAATCCGGTTTTTGCCGGTTTACCGTCTGTACACAGATAAGCATCCACTAACGACTTCGTTGGATTGAGGCGTATATAATCTGTCGGACTGCAAGTTTCATTGGGCAGACTTTGTGTACGGATTTCAGGTACAAAAAGGCTATATACGATGGCTTCGATATTTTTCGGATCATTCTCGACATCCCCTTCGTGATGAAATAGTTTTTCGTATTCATACAGGCCATAGGGACTGTTTTCGATGATATATTCACTCGTTTTTGCAGCTAGTTCCCATCTTTCGTTTTGCAAGGCAATACGTGCCAATATGGCTAAAGCGCCCCAGCGGTCGAGTCTTCCCAGTTTGTCGCCTGTATACCTTTCTTCAGGCATGCGCTCTGCCGCCCATTTCAAATCCTCGACGAGCTGGTCAATGACTTTCTCTCTGGGAGTACGTTCGATATATGCATCTTCGGGCTGGATGACTTCTCCTACCCAAGGTACATCACCCCAAAATACCGTGAGGTAAAAGTACATAAGCGCCCGGATGGTTTTTACTTCTGCGGCATAAACGTCCTTCTTATTTTGAGCTACCTGCGCTTTATTATAGTTGTCCAGAAAATTATTGCAGCGATAAATATAGCTATACGCTCCTGTCCAATAGGTAGTGAAGGGGAAGCCGTCAGTATAAGAGTGCTTGCCTCCCGAAACTTTACTTAGTCCACTAGTAATATTCCCCCACATAACAGTTTCGGCCGTCGATTCACTCCAATTCACGAGATAGTCTTTTTGTAAAGCTTCGTAACAGGGAGGCAAGGCATTTTTAAGCTGATCTTCATTTACCCAGAATGTTACATTGTCCGGCTCGTTAGGGTTCGTTCTATCCAGAAAATCGCTACATGAGGTAACTATACCAAAGAAAGCAATGATTAAAAAGTATTTTGAGTATTTCATCTTTATAGTCGTTTAATAGGTTAGAATGTTATTGATAATCCAAAAACATAGGTTTTTACTTGCGGATAGACATCTCCGCTGGTGGTCCTCACTTCAGGGTCATAAGCTCCGAAGTAATCGGTTTTAGTAAACAAGTTATCTGCCGAAGCATATACTCTAAGACTATTAATACCAAGAGGTGCCACCATCCGGGCAGGAAAACGATAACCTATCTGAATATTCTTCAGGCGCAAGTACGATGCATCCTCTTTCCAGTAGTCACTGAAGAGCCTGTTGTGCTCCTGCGACTGATAAAGTCTGGGATAAGAAGCATTTGGATTCATAGGCGTCCATCTGTCAAGATGCTCTTTTTTAGGGATTGAGTAGTCATTGATAAACGCATGCCGAGCCTCATCCTCAAGGTAACCGGCAACTTTGCCTACGCCTTGCAAATAGAAACTGAAATCAATGCCTTTCCATTCTAAACCACCCTTGATTGCATAGGTGTAATGGGGCTCTTTCTCGCCAAACACCACTTTGTCGTAGTCATCAATTACCCCGTCGGGAGCGCCGTCAGGACCACTGATGTCCCGATACTTAATATCTCCGGGCTGTACAATGCCGTTTTGTGATGCAACAAGAGGAAATTTTGGTTTCTGGTACTTACCTGTAGTTGTATTCACTGATTCAAAGTCATACACTTGCGCCAGCCCATCAGTCAGATAACCATAGAAAGCACCTATCGGATCACCTACCCGACGATACGAACCGGAAGCCGTACTGGTCAGCGACTCCGGAGTTCCACCCAAATCGGTAATCTTATTACGGGCGTCCGACAGATTGAACCCGAGATTGTAATTTACACTTCCGATCTTATCACGCCATGACAGATTAAGCTCCCATCCTTTGACATCAATCTTACCAAGATTGACATAACCTACGTTACTACTGGAAACCCCGACAATAGCCGGAACATCGGGACGAACCAATGCATCAATATTTTCTTTCTTATACCAATCAAAGTCCACATTCAGTCTATTGTTCAAAAAACTAAGGTCTACCCCGAAATTAAGCATGCGGATGGTTTCCCACTTGATGTCGGGATTACCGATTTTGTTTTGCCAAAGTCCCATAACAGGTGTATTAGAAGCTCCGATAGGATAAGACTCTTCGGTTATGATAGGTGACAAGTAAGGGTAGTAATTACCGGGAATGTTTTGATTTCCCAACTCACCCCAGGAAGCACGCAGCTTACCCGAGCTCAATACCGAAGTAGCGAACTCCATGAATTTTTCACGTGAGAAGTTCCATCCTGCCGAGAACGATGGAAAATATCCCCAACGATTGCCTTTGGCAAATCTCGAAGTTCCGTCGGCGCGCAGGTTAGCTTCAAACAGGTATTTACCGTCAAAAGCATAGTTGACACGACCAAAGTAAGAACGTAAAGCCCACTCGTCTTTTGTTCCGCTATTCATAAAATTAATCATTCCGGCACTAATAACGTGAATATCCTCAACCATCACATTATCACGTGTAGCCCCCAGTGTGCTTCTGTTTTCCCACTCTTGCGAAAATCCCATCAATGCTCCCAACTCGTGGCGTCCTATGGTTTTATTAAAGTTCAGGGTGAATTGCAACGTTTGGGTCATAACGTCGAGATGGCTTTGTGAGATATAGTCCTTGGCATCTTCATTTGCTTTCAACGGGCTACCGTCCGAGTAATAAGACAACATCTTCGGGTTAAACTCATCCACTTGGCGGGTATATATATTTGCAGAGTACTGCATACCTACGTTCAGTCCGTCTATAATTTTGAGATCTGCATTGAAAATACCATTGAGCACACGTGTTTTCCGTTCTTCCATTCCCGACTCATAAGCTACTTGCAAGGGGTTACGTACCGAACCGTACGACCAGTTCTCACTATCTACCATCCGGCCATTCTCGTCAGGAATTTGCCACATGACGGGAAGTAACGGAGACATACGCTGTGACAGGCGGAATACTCCTGATGTGCCACTATAACCCAAGTCCTTTTTATAGAAATCGACATAGCTCATCTGTCCGGTCAGTTTCAAACGATCGTACACCTCCGTGTTTACACTGATACGCGCATTATGTCTTTTCGAACTATATCCGTCACCTACAACCAGTCCATCCTGATCCAGGAAACCATACGACATAAAAAATCCGGTTTTTTCACTTCCACCCCGTGCGCTCACATTATGCCCCGTTTGAAAAGCCCGGCTTTTGTATATTTCGTCAATCCAGTCTGTATTGGAATATTCGTTGGGGTACAATCCCGAATCATATTTATCGAACGCCTCTTGTGTATAGGGCTTGGAAAATCCGGCAGCACTCATGGCTTCATTGGAGAGTTCCATGTATTCCCTTCCATTAACAAGTTCGGGCAATGCTGTGGGAGTCTGGAATCCGGCATATCCGTTATATTGGAATACTACGCGCTCTTTCTTTTCTCCCTTTTTAGTCGTTACAAGAATAACACCGTTAGCGGCACGTGCTCCATAAATAGCTGATGAGGCGGCATCTTTCAGTACTGATACGCTTTCGATGTCCGAAGGATTCAATAAGTTGATGTCTCCCCCGGCTACTCCGTCAATCAAGATCAAAGGTGCTGTACTACTGTTAATGGTTCCCGTACCACGAATGTTGATGCTGGGCACAGCACCCGGCTGTCCCGAAGAAGAAACGATACTAACTCCAGGCAACAATCCTTGCAGCCCTGTAGTTACGTTAGTAATAGGTCGGTTCTCAATAGCCTCCGCTTTGACCATAGATACAGCACCTGTTACATTCACTTTCTTTTGTACGCCATAGCCTACAACTACTACATCTTCCAGACTGACAGCATTCTCTTTCATCACTACGTTTACTGTCGTTGCTTTCGCTATGACGCTTTCTTCACGGTAGCCGACGTATGAGTACCGAAGTGTACTCCCATAGGGTACCTTGATGGAATACTGACCATTGATATCGGTGATTGTACCTGTAGTCGATCCTTTCACCGATACGGTGGCTCCGATGATCGGTTCCGCATTCTCGTCAGTAACTTTACCTTTCACATATAGTTCCTTTTTCTCTCCTTGCGAATCAACAGGGTCAGTTTTATTTTGATATTCTTTATTATAAAATAAAATACTGTCATCCAGGAAACGGAACCCAATGTTAGTCCCTTTTAGCAAAAGAGTTAGTGCTTTGTTTACCTCTGTGTCTTTTACCTCCAATGACACTTTCCTACTCGTATCCACAAATTCTTTGCTATAGGCTACATTCATCGATGCCTTCTCTGCTATCTGACTAATAGCCTCTTTAAGAGGAAGCTCTTTGATACTAACCGATATTTTTTGCTGTTGTGCATAAACAAAAGCAGTGACAAATATGCACATTAGGGTTACAATACACCTTCTGCCGGTGGATGAAAAAGGAGAATCTTTTTCCATAATATTAGTCTTTAAAGTTAATAGTTCAATATCTATTAGCTAATACACAAGAGATATTAAAAAGTATTACGGCAAATAAGTTAATGAATATTAATTCGGAAAATATAGGAGAACTTGCCGGAAATCAATCCATACTTGATAAAAAGAAAGAAAACACTTCAAAGGTATCGTTTTTAATAGCAAAAATAGAAAGGGGTAGATAGTATTTTCTCATTTAATGCATAAATTAGTGTCTTTACCTGAAATAATTAATACCTTTGAGTGCACAAATTAATTCGTCGGACTATAGTTAATCTTTCAAAGAACTATAGTCCGACGAAAGGAACACTATAGCCAATGTTGCGTCGGACTATAGTCCGACGAATAAAATCAGACAATCGGAAACTATATTTACTGAATAACTAAAAACAAAATAAAACATGAGTGTTTATTACGATCTTTATGCCAGTGGCAACCCACAAAAAAAGGATGAACAGCAGCCACTTCACGCACGAGTGATTCCATCGGGAACTCTTAATGCCAAGAAATTCATAGAGTTAGTATCTAAAAGCAATGGTTTCAGCCAAGCCACTATTGAAGGATGCCTGCAAGCAGTTACTGACGAATTACAGCATTGGTTAAAGCAAGGCTGGATTGTGGAAGTCGGAGAATTAGGCCATTTCTCTTTATCTCTGAAATGCGGGCGGCCAGTAATGGAAAAGAAAGAAATCCGTTCTTCTTCCATCCATCTGAATAAGATAAACCTTCGTGTCAACAAGAAATTCCGCGAAAGCATGGAACCGTTACAGTTGGAACGTATGGAATCCCCCTATCGCAACGACGGTAGTCTCGATGAAGACAACTGCCGCACTGTCCTTATGCAACACCTAGAAAAAGAAAGTTGCGTCACCCGAACTGATTTTATGAAACTGACCGGAATAAATCGGGACAAGGCTATCGGGCTATTGAATAAGTACATAGAAGAAGGAATGATACGAAAGTATGGAGGAGGTAAGACGGTAGTATATTTAAAGAAATAAAGCGACTAAAAAAATGTGTCAAAAGTGAAGCTATAGAAAAATGCTTCAGGTTTTTGACACATTCATTATTTACTATTCAAAGCGAACTTCAGAGATACCTACGGATTTTCCCTGTTGAGCATCTATATTCAAGCGTATAGCCTCTACCTCAACATTACTACTCGGATGGATAACATTAAACCTGTCCTTACCCAACTGATAAGAATCTGTAACATATAATTCAAGAACTTTCCAGATTCCTTTTGATTTATATTCCACCTTCCAGCTTACAGGTAGCAGAATGTTTTCTTGAGGATTCTCCAACCAATATACGGAAAGAGAGTTTAAAGTATACGGAGTTTTAAAATCGAACGTCAATTGTTGTCCTTTTCCATTCTCTGCAGGAATAGAGACCCATCTCTCCAAACTAAAATCAGCAGAAGAAGTAGCCACTTTCCCATCGCAAACTGCCTGCTCTGATATTGCATTTCCACTTGCGACAGACGAAGCCGATATTTTCCCAATCGAATCCATATACTTCATTTCTCCTTGTTGCACCCCTACAGTCGAAACCTCCTTATTCAGCCAGACAAGCATTGTACGATTATCTCCTCTGTTACACCAGGCATAATAAGGCACTAAAGAAATTCCGCCCACTTTTATAAAATCAAGCCCCTTCAGTTCACCGGTTTCTTCAATCGTAACCTGTGCCTTTTCTTCCGTCGCATCGCCCAAGAATAATTGCTGAACAGGTCTTCCATTATCTATTTCTTCCGCACAATAAACCAATGGACCACGTGTCACAGCAGTTTTCCCCACATTATCCTCCACTTCCGGAATACAGTCGACAAAACGAACAGGCATTGGCAATTCAAGCTCTACTATATCGCCACTCACCCAGTCACGTTCTATTACTGCGAAACCTTTCTTCATCACATACTTCACTTTTTCTCCGTTTACACGCACCTCAACTGGCAGGTGCCGCTGTTCTTCGTAAGGATAAAGTCCGCCCGGCACAAATTCATCTTTCGTTGCCCAAGTAGGAATACGCATGCTTATTGAAAAACGTTCTTTCTTCTCCGGAATAACAACAAGGCGTACTTTTCCGTCAAATGGATACCCTGATTCTTGCTCCAAAGCAACTTTTCCTCCTTTCAAAGGAATCGTTGTCCTGCTTCCACCATAAAGAGTAAGATAGATATTATCTTTACTATAAGCATACATATATCCCGGAACTTGCAGGATGAGGCGAGAGATATTAGGAGGACAGCATGCGCATCCGAACCATTCGGCCCGGCCACCATTACCATGATTAAAACGCCTTTCTCCATCAGCTTCCAAAGGGTTCACATAGAAGAAACGATCCCCCTTCAAGTTAATTCCGGCTAAAGCATTATTGAATAAAGACAGCTCGGCAATATCCCAGAATTTCGCATCACCGCTACCTAGAAATAATCCTTGATTAAAAAACACATTTGCTACAGCAGCACATGTCTCGTTATAAGCTGTCAGATTAGGTAACTCATAAGGAGCACCGAAACCCTCCATACCTTCTACTGCACCCAGCCCTCCGGTTATATGCATACGTGTTGTTACCAGATTATTCCATATAGCCTGAAGTGCCTTGTCATAATCATGGAGTCCGGTCAGTGCGTCCACCTGTGCCATAGCCGTATAAAGATAAGCCGCACGCACGGCATGTCCCACCGCTTCCGTCTGTTGGCTGACCGGTGCATGTTGTTGTGCATAAGTAGCTGCCATCACCCCTTCACCCTCCGGACGGTAAGTAACTCCGCGAATCTCCAGAAATTTTTTAGCCATATCAAGATACAATGGATCATTCGTCACCCGATACAATTTACAAAGAGCCAGTTCTATTTCCTCATGTCCGGGAGCCTGATTAACCGGTTTTCCATTATTATAATTTGGATCTCCTCCTTCAAAGAAAACCTTATTCACATGTTTGGCACTCTTAATAGCAACATTTAACAGTTTATCTTTACCTGTTGCCTGATAATAAGCAACAGCGGCCTCATACAGATGCCCTACATTATAGAGTTCATGGCTATGCACCAACCAAGAATAAGGTTTCTCTCCCATCTCACGAGGATCAGGATTACCACAAATATGAGAAATGTACAGATACCCGTCTTCTTGTTGCGAAGCAGCGATCAACTCTGTCACATCATCCATGAACTTTTCCAGTTTCTCATCCGGCTGTATCATAAGTGAGTAGGCAACTCCCTCCATTACCTTATATAAATCTGAACTGATGAAGCGATGTGTTTCCGGCAGTTCGGTGGGTTTACCTGCACGAAAAGCAGCACAACGCCTGAAGCGTTCAACAGCCGGTGCACTCTGATAAACAGAAAAAGGGACTGTAACGCTTATCTCTGTCTTCATTCTTTCTTTCCAAAAACCATCAGTTAACGTTACCTGATTAAAGGGGATGGGGATGATCTGCTGTTCTTCCTCCACACAAGCCGTCGACAAGATGCACAAACTAAATCCTACTAATAGATGTCTCATTCCTATTTCTTTTTAATTATTACTTGCGTATATTTATCCATGACTGGTATTTCCAGCCGACAAAACGGATGCGCCTGATTCATTATTTCAAAATCTTCCACTTCTTTTTGTCCAGCTATAACAGTATACTTTCCTTCAGGAAGTTTACCTTCAAGAGTCATTCTTGTATGATGAGGTTTCCCAGAACGATTTTCGATGACAAAAGCAAGCTCATTTGTTTTTTTCAACGTAACAGGATAATCCTTTCTGAAACCATCCTGCTCTAATTCTACCGAAAATTGGACAGGTGTAAGAAACCGTATCTGTCTGCGTACTCCGTCATACGGAACCATACTAATTGTTCCTTCTTTATCCACAGCCACATTGCCTCCATAAGCTATCAGCCCAAAATCGTGATCATCCACTAAATAGACTCCGGCTCCATGAATTCCTCCCGTAAGCCCGTGATCTATTTCACCATCATATCGCCACGGGGCGCGTCCGGTTTTTATGTAACTCATATAGGTACGGGAATTCTGATAAGGAGAAAACGCCCAGCCCACAGCTCCATCATTTTCTTTCCCTTTATACCAATATCCAAAGTCAGTTTGTTGCGTACCTGTATTCATCAACGCCCATGAAGCTAACAAAGAATTATAGCCATAATTAATATACTTCTCCGGTTCACTGGAAAATTTATACGCATAATCCAGCAATGCCACACCCCCCATCTGCGTCATATAATCGAGATTTACGTACTGTCCGCTCCATGCCGTACCCAAATTGGCATATCCAGGTTCAAAAATTCCGCGCAAAGCAAGATTCCCATCTAACTGATTTTGCATGAAACGCTCTATGGAGACAGTGTCAAATGAGGTATACGAATACCATTTTTTCTTATTCTTATCATACCAGAATTGCTCCTCCGGTTGCATCGGATTCAATTTTGCATATTCGGCAATGTAATAGGAGGATTCAAAGGCAGTGCGGTCAACAAACATCTCGGAACCGAACGGCCAGGGATCTTCATAAATCATATATGTCACCTTCTTTTCCCATTCGCGACGTAATCTAGCTGCTGCTTCTTTCCTGCCTGTATTTTCTAAAGCAGAAATAATATATAACAAATACCTTTCATGAAAATTTCCTTGCTTATAAGCCCAGTCAGTCCAACCGTGGAAAGCCCACTGCTTTCCCATCAATATATTATATGGCACTTCAAAATAGGCCATCGCCGTACGGTAAGCCCGTTCTAAATATCCATTCGCATCCAGGTAAGTCACCATATCCGGATGATCTTTCGCAATCCTGTACAGATTATAATAAATAGCAAAATGAGTGGTATAATCAAACGTTCTCCACATGCGTCCTTTGCCTGAACCTCCATCCTCATATCCTCCATATTTACCACTACGATTCTGATACCAGTTTTCACTTCCATAGATACCATACGGATAAGGGAATTCCTTATCTGTACGTTGCAGTTTACCCCAAACAAAATTCTTCTGATAATATTCCAACGAAGCTATTTCATCCTTATCCGGATATATCACATTCTTCTCACTTACATAAATAGGCTTACTATTCGAAGGATCATCAGAACCTCCCACCATAAATTCTTCCCGAAGTTCTCCTAAATAGTCGGGTGAAAGCAGTTCTGCTTTTTTCATATCCCACAAACTATACAAACCATTATACCACTTCGTCGAATCCCGATGCTGCTGTTTGTCTACAATAAAACGGGCACGTTTCTTTATGAGCGTTTCTAAAGGTTCTGTTACAAAAAAATCCAAATAACACATTTGTCCGTTTCCATAGTTTACCGTAATCAGATTCTCACCTAAACGGGAAAAGCGAAACTTATAAATATACTTGTTATCTTTCGTCTTGCCTATATTAGCTACTTTGATTTGCTCCGGACACTCAACAGTTAACTGTTCAACAGGCAACTGTGTCTGTAAAGCACAATACACTTCCATTTCAGGGGTTACTACCATTCCCGGAGCAACTTTCACCAAGACATTTCCTTTATCATACAATTTCCCCCTTAAATCAGTGTGGTCTTTGGCTACAGTAAAATTAAAGCCTGTGAGATAACGCTGATAAGGGGCCACCGTCTTTGAGGTAGAAGGTATTCTCCAGGTATCGCTCGCCCGATCGACAACATTCGTTGCATGCAAATAATACTTACCATCCCAAGTTGCATATTCCATAGCAGTCCCTTTTTTCATTGACATCAATAAAATGTCCCCCTGACCGGTATATGGTATCCAATAGAGAAAAGAAGAATTTCCATTTAAAGAGAAATGCCTATTCAGGTTTTGACAAGCTTGTACGGATTCATCAATTGCTCCAATCGGCACTGTCAGACACATATCCAGAATATTAACCGTATGATGGCTTCGGTTGAAGAATTCAATATCCCATTCAATCTCTTCCCCACTGACAGTGAAGGTCTGATAAAGCCGGACTCCGGCAGGAAGTTGCCAGAATATCTGTATTTTTCCCGCCGTATTTTCCAGTATTTCAGACTGCAAATCAGAAAGCTTAACAGAGTAAGTCTTATTGTCAACAAGGTAATTAAAATATAAATCTCCCAGAATCTTTCCTCGATCGACATAGTTCCTGTGATGATCGCTTCTTTCGAAAACTAGTAATTTAAGCCCCTTTCCATCTGGATTGACCTCAATTCGTGGGACTACAGCTGCCACTGTACTCCCACAAAAAACTAGCCAAGCCAACAAAACGGTCATACAAAGCTTCATTCTCATAAGTTCAATTTTTCACTGTTATCTTGAATGTACTTAAAGATCTTTTGTGAGCATAATCGTTCAATGAATTACTTCTTTGATCGCTATAATCTATACCACTATAGTTCTTATCACCTACATTGGTAGCTACAGCCGTAATGGTAAATTCACCAGGTTCGGTATAAATATACTTATAAGTTTTCTGAATTCCTCCAGTCGCATATACAGAGCCCAAAGAAACACCTGTATGCCACGGTTCATATTCGTCCGTTCCCATTTCGATAAACGAAAGGTATACGTCTCCCTGAAAACCTCTATACTTGGCATAATCTGCTTCGTGGACGGGCAAGCCTGTTGCAGGATTAAGTTCACATTCGTAAGCCTCATCTATTCCATCCCCATCCAAATCATATTTATAAGGTGAATCATCAGCTGCTGCATAAGTAGGACGCCCATTCACATACATATCGACTTGACGGAGCACTAGCTTTTCTCCATCATTCAGAAACTGCTGCAAATATGAATCACGGTTATACATCTCTCCAAGTTTATAGAAACCTTCTGTCGGTCTGCCGGAAAGAGGATCATTTGTCTGAAATGCTCCATAAAAACGTTCGTCCATAAGAGTGCTGTATTTATAACCGGCAGCATGTCCGGCAAAATCCGCCAGTTGCTCCGTATGTAATCCAAAATAGGCAGCTACCCAAGGATCATTAGAATATTTTCGAATAGCACGATCCGCATCACAAGCAACAAAGCGGCTCTCAATCACCGTATTACCAGGCTGATTATCAAGGCCTCCTAAAATATGAATATCCGGTTTCATCCGTATGCCTGAAGGAATCCTGCGATCTGATACTGTAAACTTCAACTGATTAGTCCCGATATAGCTCATTTCCATCAATGCTTCCGGAAAATCCCCTTTCTTATAAGGAATCAGTTGGATATTTTCTATCGCACCAAAAAATTCAAAATCCTTTTTCACCTCTTCAACAGTCTGATAATTTTTGAAGTACTTATAGAATAATGTCTTCTCTCCATTCTTCGCATAAGAAACCCGATAGCCTTTTTCATAGAAACTATTCCAGTCATTTTCCATGATTGCCTTAATGCGCGAACGTTCGAACATTTTTCCTTCATCTCCCGTAAAGAGAGAAAGATATTGGGCATCCGTAGAAATTGTAATTGTCACTTCGTCTCCAACTTTGGGATTCTCTGGAGATACGGTTACCTGAACGGACGGAGCTTCCACATCTGAACCAAACTTTTCACATGATGCCATAACAGACATCATTATTATCATAATTAAAATCGATTGATATGTTTTCATATTATTCTGACAATTAAGTTAATAGCCCGGATTCTGTTTCATTTCCGGAAAGAATGACAACTCTGTAAATGGTATAGGCATCAATACACGATATACTTTTTCGTCATTGAAAAGATGCCATAAATATTCTCCTCGAGCAGGGTCACCATAAGGTGCGTAGAATTGTAAAGGATCACGATAACGGCAAATATCTTCCAGATCTTTCATTGCAATGTCCGGAAAACGGGCTACATCGAGCCAGCCACAATCATCTTCAGCCGCAAGTTCCCTCAAACGTTCATACATCAATTCTTTCAATGCATTATTTGCACTTATATCCTCCGGAATCATCATAACAGAACCTTCCTGATAGGTATAAGAAGCATCACCCTGACTGGTAAACATGTCTTTTACAGTGCCTTGATTACAAGCTCTATTCCGGACAATATTCATCGCTTTCACTCCTTGCGAAATTGTCCCTTGCATAATCAGGGCTTCTGCTTTGAGTAAATAAATCTCGGCCAATCGTAAAACCGGATAATCAACTCCTGCATAATTAATATCAAAAGTCGAAGCGATCTCACTCGGATTCAAATTACGGAACTTGCCAAGTTGCCACCAGTTACAATTCCACAAGTTAGGTCTGTTTGCTCCATTGGCTTCATTTTGCCACCAGTTTCTTTCGTGTGTTTCCAGTGCCACTTCCATTACTTTCAATTGATCTTCAGAATAATGATTTCCTTTACCCGGCTCAATATAGAAATTCGTACCAAGTTCACGTCCGGCAGGTTCAAATACCCATAGTCCGACTGGAGCACTTCCACTGCTAGGACCGGTGACCCACCCTTTCACAGAGCTCCACATACGGCGGGTGAAATCGCCCGTAATTGTATATTTCCCTGTGCTTTCATACAGATTCTGTAAATCATTAGGAGTGGTTCCGGCTTTAGGAGATTCTGCATTAAATCTATCTATCTGCCCATAGTCACGACATACCTCCTTGAAACTATAATTATGTTCCCACATCGGAATATCATACAATAATGTCAGCCAGGAAGTCAGGTGCACACCATTGGTCGCTCCATACTTGGCTTCTCCTGCAAATCCCATCGGTATCTTATTACCGGTTCCATTACCTTCTTCTGCTAGTACACTGAACATAATTTCTTTATTGCGTTTCGTAAATACGGCTGGATAATAATCTTCCAACTCATAACTGCCATAAACTCCGGAGATAATATCATCACATAATTTAACTGCATCTGCATAAAGAGAAACAGTAGATAATTCCCCTGTTGTATTTTCTGCAATTTTATCTCCATACATTTCGGCACGACGAATATAGGACGCATGAAATATCTTCGTCTTTGCCAGCATACCAGCTACTGCTCCCCTAGTCACACGTCCATAAGCGATTCCCGAATTATTATCAGCACACTTACTCAAAGCATACTCCATTTCGTCATATAAAAATCTGAAAACTTCCTGCCGAGTAGCACGTGGCACGTAAGCAGGCTTGGGCCCCGTCGGTTTGGTTATTAAAGGTACACCGCCATAATAACGGTAAAGTGTAAAATAAGCGTATGCACGTAAAAAACGGACTTCACCTATCAACATTTCAGTAGCAGAGCCTTGTATGGCAGCCTTCTCTAATGAGGAACTGCTTATACTGGAATCAATAGCGTCCTGATGTGCCTCCAAATTCTCTAAAATCTGATTAGCCTGGGCAATATAAGCATACAGTTTTGACCATAAATTCAATACGCTACCCGAACTAGCTGTCAGATCAAAAGGACCTTCGTTTATCAGAGATGGCATCATAAAACGGTCTTCCGTCATAATTCCATCATTGGTGTTACCGGCATTAGCATATAAAATTGCGACGTTACGTAAGGCAGCATCATAGGAAGTATAGAATGTCTCTGCCGGAAGTTCGGTTTTCGGCAACTGATCGAAGTAACCCTCGCACGATACCAGTACAAGAGATGATAAAAGGATAAATAATATTTTTTTCATAACAGTACCAGATTAATATTTAAAATTAAATGAAAATACATGTGATCTTGCATACGGATAGGATGAAATATCAACTCCCGGCAAAATCCGATTACTGATAGAGTTTCCACTACGTACTTCCGGGTCGTACCCTGAATATTTCGTGAGACAGAACACATTATTAATAGAATAGGTAAAAGACATATCTTTTATCTTCCAGACATTCAATATCTTTTTAGGTAAATGGCAGGTAATTGCCAGATTATTCATCTTCAGGAAGGAACCATCTTCCACCATCTCGGAATTGGACGCTGCCCACATATATCCTGACCAGGAAATAGGACCGGGACCGGTAAACGTACCTGTCGGGTTGTTAGCAAACCAAGCATTTTTATAATAGACAGATGACTTATTACGAATATCACCGTTATTCATCAGATTATATATATTACCATTAATAATATCATTTCCATACGACCAACTGAAATCCATAGCCAACTCAATAAACTTCCAGCGGAAATGTGTATTCAAACCTCCGATAAATACCGGATTCACGTCTCCAATCACAACGCGGTCTTCCATATTAATTTTACCATCCCCGTTTATATCGGCAAAGGACGGGAATCCGTAAGGCATCTCTCTCTCTGTTGCATACCACCAGGGAGAATCGGCACTACCCACACCATTACTATCGGAATACCAGTTACTACGGATACCTTCCATTTGTAATCCGTAAAACAGTCCTAACGGATAACCCTCTTTGATAAGTACATTCTCCGTACCCGAAGCAGAACCGACAGGACGGCTTTCAAGCATTTGGTTCTCTGTACCCAAACTTAACACTTTGGACTGATTGGCACTAAAATTAATCGTAGCATTCCAACTAAAATCTTTTTTATCGATGATTAGTCCACCCACACTGATCTCAAATCCACGGTTACGAACAGAACCAATATTTCTCGTCACTTTACTAAATCCGGACATACGCGGTAAATTTTGTTCCAGAAGCATGTCTTTGGTCTTTTTAGTATATAAGTCTACAGAAATATTGAGACGATTATTAAACATATCCAAATCCAGACCACCATTAAACTCTTCTGTCACTTCCCAACTTATATCAGGGTTCGCCATGCGATTGGTATATAATGCAGAGATTGTACCATCACCAAAGACAGCTTGCCGACTACTTGACGCCAACGTCTGTGCATAAGCATAAGACGCAATCTGGTCATTACCAACCTGACCATAGCTGAAACGCAGCTTCAGATTATCAACATTCTTTTTCAACCATGACACATTCTTGAAGAAACTCTCATCCGAAACTCTCCAACCAATAGCACCTGAAGGGAAAAATCCCCACCGATTGTCCGGAGAGAACTTGGAAGAACCGTCCGCACGCATAGAGGCTTTGAGAAGATAACGGCCTTTATAAGAATAGTTTGCCATAAACACACCGGAAAGCATGGCTACCTTTTCATAACCAATCGTTGGAGACTTCACGTGATTTCCACTCTTTGCATCATATATTCCTTCCCAACCCAAATCTGTATTAAACTGGGAATATTCCTGACCAAAGGTTTCATATTTATTCGTATTGGCTTCATATACAGCGTTTACAGACAAATTGTGCACTTCGTTAAATACTTTATTAAAGCCTGCTTGTACTACCCCTCTTAAATTCAGTGCATTTTGCGTCCCATAAGATGCCCATCCATTATTATCATAACCTCGCTGAATAGTTTTAGGAACAAATTCTTTTATTTCCCCTTTAGGAGTGCGTACACCCATTCCCGCTTTCACAAACCAATTATCTGTGATGTTATAGACAAGTTCCGCCTGACCGAAAAAAGTATGATTCTTATTAGAATAATCAATATCCTTGAGCTTTCGATAAGGATTATCCATTTTACCTGTATAATACAAATTATCATCTATTTCCTGAAAAGTCCATTCCTTAGGAACTAACGGAGAAAATGTCTGTATTTCATTGAAGATATTGCCTTCTGTCCAAAAAGCACCGCTCCGTATATTATGTTCATAAGATATATTTGTATTCAATATCAACTGCGGAAGGAGCTTTATGCTGTTATTCGTCTGGAAATAAAAACGCTTAAACCCTGTATTAACTGCAATTCCGTCTTCATTCATAAAGGATAAAACCGTAGAGTTTTGTATTTTCTCCGTTCCGCCTCTATATGAAACTTCATAGTTTTGTTTGGTTCCATTCTGAAGACAAAGATCCGGATAGAATTGAAAACGGGAAGGATCTGTATTCCATATCTGGTCTTTATATTCCTGATAGAAATCTGCATTCTGCCATTGACCATTCATTACCATATCCCGCATATAAGCTCGCATATAGTCCTCCGCACCTAACATAGAGATAGAGTTTGCCAGTTTACTAATTCCATAGGAGGCTTTTACCGAAATCTCACTCATCCCCGCAGAACCTTTTTTGGTAGTTATCAGCACTACTCCGTTGGCACCTTGTGCACCATAAACTGCGGTGGAAGATACATCTTTCAATATAGAAATGCTTTCAATAGCATCAGGAGAGATGGTAGCCAAAGGATTGTCAAGCGGATCATCCGAGATCGGGATGGGAAAACCGTCGACCACATAAAGAGGAGAGCTTCCCGCTGTAATAGAACTGGCTCCACGCACCTTAATGGTAATTCCCCCGCCAGGGGCCCCATCATTGTTCATCACCTGAACTCCTGCAATTTTTCCCTTCAACGCCTGTTCCATACTTAATGGATTGGTTTTCATAAATTGTTCGGAATTCAAACTGGACACAGAACCTGTTAAATCAATTTTACGTTGTGTCTGATATCCTGTAACAATAACTTCATCAATCTCAATACCTGATTTCATCACGACATTGATCTGTGGCTGATTTCCCACAGTTTTTTCAACTGTTGTCATTCCAATCATTGAATATACGATAACCTGCCCCGGAGTCACATTATTCAGAGTATACTTCCCATCTATATCAGTGATAGTTCCATTTTGTGTGCCTTTCACTTTTACATTTACTCCCACTAAAGGCTGCTCATCAGTTTCTTTGACGTAGCCATAAATACTTTTCTTTTCCTGTGCAAAGCTCCCGATCGATAGAGATAAAAACAGGCATAACAGCAGAAAGGACCTCGCCATATTCCCCATACCTGTCTTGAGTTTTGGTAGATAACTTTGATTCATAATATTAGTAATTTAGTCATTAAGATTATATTATTCTTTTTTTAGAGAAGATGTCAGCCTTAAAAGGAAAGATATCCCACTGACATGAAATAAAGAAAGTCTGTTCATAGGCATTATAATTAGTTGGTTTCGATGGCAAATGTAGAGAAAAAAGCGTCTAAACCATAAAACTATAAATTATTCACTTATACTTATGTTCACATTTATACCGCCAACGCGCGAAATGAACATAAGTACTATTTTATAACCAATAGTTACAGCCTAATTCATTTTTATTTCAGACATTTGTGACGTACACAATTCTTATACGCATGAAAACATTTACATTAACCCTGATACTATTATTTTCGACTATTACTTATGCACAGCAGAATGAGTTCATTTTCCATAATTTGGGAAGTAAACACGGGTTGACCTATAGTGCAGTCAGGGATATTGTGCAAGACAACAATGGATATATCTGGATCGCTACTTTAAAAGGGCTTAACCGATATGACGGATATAATATCAAACAATTTTACAAATCAGAAGACGGATTATCATCTAATTGCATTGAACGCATACTCCTCATCGGCAAAGACTCTTTATTGCTGGGAACTAATGAAGGATTATGTTTGTATGATGCACAAAAAGAAAAGTTCTCATCGATTCCTTCCCCAGACAATAGCAATTTTTACGTGTCAGACATGGCCGAAAACGGAACAAAAGTTTTTGTAGCTTCAACGACAGGATTACATATCTACGACAAACGTTCACAAAATATAAACCGCTTATTTAAAGGCAGGCTCCTCAAGATTTCCCTTGACATCAATAGCAATATATGGGGAGTAACTCCAGATACAATTTATTGCTTTCGCAATAGTGGATATATTATAAGGAAGTATGCGGCTACAGAAATATCGCCACAATATTCCATCCAATTTTCAGCTATTTACAGAGATTCACAAGGAACTATATGGCTGGGAACTACCGAAGATGGACTATACCGTTATAATAAAAGCCGGGAAACCTTTCTCCCTGTTACTCTCTCATCTCAAGATAGAAAAAAGATCCGTTATATACGTTGTCTGAAAGAAGACATGCGCGGAAATTTATGGATTGGGACAGAAAACGGCCTCTTCATTTACGACTATACGGATGATAGTTACAAACACTATCTGCAAGATTCCAATCTATCACAAACCGGATTGTCTGACAATGCCATATATTCCATCTATAAAAGCCGGGAGGAAATGATGTGGATCGGTTCTTTCTTTGGCGGAGTGAACTACACAAGCCTTATTGATAATAAATTCAGCTATATACTGCCTGACAATGGGAAACAAGCATTGAAAGGAAAAGCAATCAGCAATATCATAAGAGATAGTAAAGGTGCTTTATGGTTCGCATCTGAAGATAACGGTGTCTCTATCATATATCCCGACCAAAGCATACAGCACCTCAATAAATCAACCTTTCCTAAATTGAATGGGAATAATGTACATGCATTAATAGAAGATCCTTCAGGGAATATCTGGGCAGGAAATTTCGTGGACGGACTACATAAAATAGATGCTAACCGACATGTCCAGTTTTACAAGAACATAACAGGAGACAGTGTGGGACTATCAGATAATTCAATATACAAACTATATATTCATAATACCGATTCAATGTTTATAGGGACAAGCTCCGGCATAGATATTTACCATTTCAAAGATGACAAGTTCACTCGCTTTCTCCCCCATATTTTTAAAACAATACGCGTAGATGATATTCTTCGGGATGCTCATAACTGTCTATGGTTCGCAACACACTTTGATGGAGTTTTCATGTATAATCCAGACACTCGAAAGATCACCCAATACCGGAAAGGAAAGAAAGGATGCGAAGAAATAATCAGTGATAATATTTATTGCAGTTTTATGGATTCCAGAAAAAGGATATGGTTTGGCACAAGCAACGGAGGACTTATGTTATACAATCGCTCCAACAACAGTATGGAGATATACGGCAAGGACAATGAACTGAAACAAAGAGATATCTACTCCATACAAGAAGATTTGTCGGGGCTGTTATGGATGAGTACAGATAATGGCATTTACTGTTTCAATCCCGACAACAAAAGCTTTACTCACTATCTGGTAGCCGACAATCTTATCTCAAATCAATTTAACGCATGTTCAGGATATAGAGACACTGATGGTACTATTTACTTTGGGAGTATCAATGGAGTCTGCTTTTTCCATCCGGAAGAATTAAACCAAGCTAACGCTACACAAAATATTCATATCACTTTTTCCGAATTTAAAATTTTCAACAAGCATATACAACCTGATAAAAACGGAATAATAGAAAACAACATCGACAACACCTCGAATATTGATTTAAAACATGACATGAATACACTTACTTTTGATTTTCTAATCATTAACTATAATGATAATTATCAATCACAATATATCTGCGAATATCGTCTGGAAGGTATAGAAGAGAATTGGAATATTGCACAACAAATGCCACAGTCCATTACTTATACACTTCCTCCGGGGAAATACAAGTTTCATGTACGGGTCATTCATAAAAACGGCTCAATCATTGAACAACGTGAAATAAATGTTCATATCCAGCCCCATTTTCTCGCAAGCAAATTCATGATATCTGTTTATTTCATTATAGGTATCTGCATAGCATATATGATCATTCGTTTCTACAGGACACGTATGAAAGATAAAATGGATATCAAGATAGAACGAATGGAAAAGAATAACTTACGAGAACTGAATAAGCATAAACTTAATTTTTTCACTTTTATAACCCATGAATTCAAAACTCCCTTATCCATACTCATGGCTATATTCGAAGATATATCCATAGGGAAAGAAAAACAATTGGAAAAAGAGGAAATAAATATCATCAAACGGAATATCCAGCGACTTCAGTTTCTCATCAATCAGTTACTGGATTTCCGCTCTGTAGAAACAGATCATGCCAGTATAAAATATGTAAAAGCAGACATCATGGGTTATGGAAAGGTTATATTCGATTTATTCACTCCTGTTTTCAAGCAAAAACAAATACGATATCTATACAAATCAAGCCCGGAAGCTTTTTATACGATTTTTGACCAAGACAAAATAGAAAAGATTATCAGCAATTTATTAAGCAATGCTTTTAAACACTCTGATGTCCAAAGTGAAATAAACTTTAGTATTGAAGTGGATAAAAACACGGAACGGCTCATTCTTTCATGCCAAAACACAAGTTCTTATATCCATCCCGAACAACGCGAAGCTGTTCTGCAACCGTTCCATAAAACAGGTTCAAAAGATACGAAATATTCCAATACCGGGATCGGATTGGCACTGGTAAACGGATTAGTACAATTATTATCGGGTACTATCGACATAGAAAGCAAACAAGAAACCGGAACTACTTTTATTATTCAATTACCGTTAGTAAAAGATACAAAAGACATGATTGTGCCGGACAAAATGCCTAATATTGTGAATTCACCTGATATTGTCGCCGACACAGTCTATTTGCTGGACAACTCTATACAAGAAGAAGACATTAATTATCAGGAAAAAGAAAAAAAGTTATCGATACTTCTAGTTGATGACAATCCGGATATTAACAAAATCCTAAAAAGTAAACTTTGTAAAATATATAAGGTTAAAAGCGCCTATAACGGACGTGAAGCAGTTGAGATTCTTAAAAATCACATTATTGACATAGTTATCAGCGATATTATGATGCCTTTTATGGATGGATATGATTTAAGTAAATATATAAAAACATCACATGAATATTCACATATACCGGTTATTCTAATCACGTCACAACCTTCTAAAGAGAATGAATTGCAAGGCTTATCAGCCGGTGCGGACGCATATATCGAAAAGCCTTTCACTTTCGACGAACTGAACTTGAGAATTACCAATCTGCTAAAAGCTAAAAATAATATCCGCGCACATTATCAGGATATGAAAATATTCGAGCTCAATGAAAAACTGAATAATAAAGATGAGGAATTCATCAATACTCTAACTCAATATATCCTGGAACACATACAGGAATCTGATTTAAATGTCAACCACTTAGTAGAACACATGCAAATCAGTAGAACACATCTATACAATAAGCTCAAGAAACTGCTCAATTTAAGTATCACAGAGTTTATCAACAAAATAAAAATCGATGTTGCCAAGCTCAAAATTATTGAGACAAATCTTTCTTTTGCGGAAATCTCATGGCAACTGGGATTCAATAACCCAAGCTACTTCAGCAAAACATTCAAACGCTTTACAGGAATGACGCCAAACGAGTTCAAGAATAACCGAGAAAGAAACACACCTATTGAATAGTTATCGGTCAGTCACAATATAATTAACGAAACGTATATTTTATCAGAGAAAAACATAATGCCGACACAGAAATATAATAAAATTGCCTACCAAACTATCCTAATAAAAAAGGAGGCCGAGCCTATGTAAACATTGCAGAACACACAAATACTTATCACACAAAGTTTTACTTCAATATTAATTATTTTATTAACGCACTTCTTCAAAATCGCTTGCACAGCAATTTCCGATAGCATATCTTTGCAACGTGATCACAAAATAATAACTAGATTTACTAACGATTAAAACTATTAAGAATTATGGCACTGAAATATGTAGTCAAGAAAACAACCTTTGGCTTTGATAAGGAAAAAGCCGAAAAATATGTAGCAAGACCATTCAACGTGGTTACTGTTGATTTTAAAATGCTATGCGATCAGGTAACAAAAGTAGGATTCGTTCCACGTGGTACTGTAAAATCAGTACTCGACGGATTGATAGATTCGCTGATAACCTATATGGAAATCGGGGCTTCAGTAAGCCTTGGAGAATTCGGAACGTTTCGTCCTTCATTCGGGTGTAAAAGTCAGGATGATGAAAAAGAAGTGACTACGGACTCCTTAAAGAATCGTAAAATAATTTTCACACCTGGGAGTATGTTTAAAGGTATGATAAAATCAATAAGTATCCAGAAATTGGATAGTTCTAAAACCAAGAGTTCCACCACCCCTGATGATGGAAAGGGAGACGATAAAGGAGAAGGAGGTGGTAGCGGAGAAGCACCGGATCCGGCAGCATAAAAAACGATATTAATATTAAAAAATCCGGCTTAGGTAACATTAAGCCGGATTTTTCTATTATCTAAAATACTACTTTCTATCAGTTAACACCTTTATCGAATCCCGTTTTATAATATTAGGTTTCAAAAGAATCTCCGAATGTAGTTCAGTTTCTTCCAAAATCTTCTGCATCAACATTTTTACAGCAATAATGCCAATATTCTCCAGTGATTGTGCAATACGAGTTATAGGAGGATTTAGATAGTCCAGATATAAGTTATCATCAAACGAAATGATAGACATATCTTGAGGAATTCTCACTTTATGCTCATTTAATGCTTTGACGGCTCCCAAAAGAATTGTACTACTTAACGCAAATATAGCAGTAGGTTTTGTAGTAGAGTTCAGAGCCAACTTAGTCTCAATATAACCATTCTGAATCGAGAACTCATTTCCTCTTATCATTGCGTTATCCTGATAACCAGCTTCGCGAAGCGCATCAACATACCCGCGCACACGTTCTTTAGTTGTTATAGAGATACTTGGTCCCTGAATACAGAGAATCTTACTATGCCCCGATTCTAATAATAATTTTGTTGCCTGATAAGCCCCTACATAATTATCAGTAGCTACGTATGGCAAATTATGCTTCTCAAAATAGCGGTCAATCAGCACAATCGGAGTTTTAGCACTAATCTCCTCGAGTTTAGAAGGGTTTTCACCGGTTGGAACCAAAATAATTCCGTCTATCTTACGCGATAGAAGCGAATCGATAGCCTTATTTTCCTGAACAGGATCTTCCAGGGTATCAATAAGCATAACAGTATAATTATAACGTTGTGCTTCACGGATGACAACACTTGCTATATTGGCAAAAAAAGGATTATCTATGTGCGGTACAAGAAGGCCTATAGTATATGTCGTGTTGTTGCGCAAACTTTGCGCAACTATATCAGGCTGATAGTCCAATTCTTTAACGGACTGCAAAATAACCTCCTTAGCAGACTGGCTGATCCTATATTTCTCTGATTTCCCATTTAACACTCTGGAAATCGTAGAGATAGAGTACCCAGTTTTCTTTGATACATCAATCAGAGTTTTCTTCATTACTGGTTGTTTTTTGCAAAAATAACATTTTATTTGAGAAAAAAGCAAGAAAAATATTTTGTTTTGAAAAAAATTTCTATATTTGCGCAAACGATTGCGCATCGTTTACGATTCAATTCGCCTTAATACTTAATACTCATTATATGGACACAAAGAAGAAAATCGTAGTGATAGGTAGCAGTAATACGGATATGGTTATCAAATCAGACCGTCTACCAAAACCAGGAGAAACAATTCTGGGAGGAAACTTCTTAATGAATCATGGTGGCAAAGGAGCTAACCAAGCTGTAGCTGCTGCAAGACTAGGAGGAGATGTCACTTTCATATGTAAAATAGGAAATGACATTTTCGGAAATGAAACCTTGGAAATGTTTCACAAAGAAGGAATCGACACTACTTATGTAGGAATTACCCCGCAGGAACCATCAGGAGTAGCTCTTATCAATGTCGACAAAAAAGGGGAAAACTGCATTGTTGTTGCTTCCGGAGCCAACGGGACTTTATCTATTGATGACATACAGCATGCAGAACCTGCCATCAAACAGGCATCCATCGTCATCATGCAGTTGGAAACTCCAATCGAGAGTGTCACTTATGCAGCCAAAATGGCAAAAAAAGATGGGATTACCGTTATATTAAATCCCGCCCCTGCCCCTACTCAACAACTACCTGATGATTTATTAGCCAATGTCGACATTCTTATTCCTAATGTCACAGAAGCTGAAATCATATCGGGAATGCACATTACAGATGATGAATCGGCAAAAGAAGCGATTCGTTATATTAGTTCAAAAGGCATAAAAACCGTCATTATTACTATGGGAGCCAAAGGAGCTCTCGCCTATGAGAACAATGAGTTTATTCACATTCCAGCCTTCAAGGTAGAAGCGGTAGACACGACCGCTGCCGGAGATACATTCTGCGGTGGACTGTGCGTAGCTCTGTCTGAAGGCAAGAATCTAAAAGATGCAATTATATTTGCAAGTAAAGCCTCTTCTATTTCTGTCACCAGAATGGGAGCACAAGTATCTATACCTTTGAGAAAAGAAATACAATAATCATCTTTAATTCTGTTATTATGATAAAACAATGTTCAATCCACGGTCTATTGACAAGTATGTTGTTAATAGTATTTTCTTTGATGAGCAATGATGCTATTGCCCAGAAGGCAATAAGAGGTACAGTCCTCGATGAAGCAAATGAACCCATTATCGGTGCCAGTGTCCTTGTTAAAGGTACAACAAATGGTTCTATTACAGGAGTTGATGGAACCTTCAATGTAAAAGCGAATCCTTCTGATGTATTGGTTATATCTTATGTAGGTTATGCAACTGTTGAACAACAAGTAGGAAATCAGACACAGCTTGTAATACACCTGCGCGAAGACTCGAAAGTGCTTAATGATGTTGTAGTAATCGGCTACGGCTCTACCACAAAGAAGGAGCTTACAGGATCGGTTACCAGCATGAAGAAAGATGACCTCAATCCCGGAACATTCACCAATGCTATGGGAATGTTGCAAGGAAAAGTGGCAGGATTACAAATTATCAACCCGAACGGTGCTGATCCGACAGCCAAATATGAAGTATTACTTCGCGGAACAAACACACTTTCCGCAGGCCAAGGTCCATTAATTATTATTGATGGGGTGGCAGGTGCAGATATCAGAAATATCAACTTCCAGGAAGTGGAATCTATAGACGTATTAAAAGATGGTTCGGCAGCTGCTATTTATGGAACAAGAGGTACGAATGGAGTAATCATCGTCACAACTAAACGTGCAAGAAGTGGCAAAACGGAAGTTTCTTATGATGGGCAACTCACCGTGGGAGTCGTTTCACGCAGAGCAAAACCTTTATCGGCAAGCGAATACAAATCTGTTATCAAGGAGTATCGCCCAGAATTGGAAAGTTATATTTTTGACAGTGATACCGATTGGTTTAAAGAAATTACACAAACTCCGTTCAGCCATAAGCACAACTTGTCTATATCCGGAGGTTCCGAGAAGTTCTCACATCACACTTCTTTCAATTATGAAAAGAGCGATGGCTTGCAAAAGCATAATAACTCCGAAAAGCTAATGGCACGTACCAATATTCGCCAGTCATTATTAGATAAATGGGTCGATTTGGATTATAACTTGAATATCATTCATCGCAAATACAGCCCTTCCTCTACAAGTGCTTTTATGCAGGCATTTACCCATAATCCAACAGAGCCTGTTTATGACGACAGCGATCCGGAAGCCGGAGGATATAGCCGTATCAAAGCAATGGAATATTACAATCCGGTAGCGATCATTAACGAAAGGAACATGGAAAGCAAGAATGATAATTATGGTGCAAATATCCGCGCCACTCTAAACATATTGCCAATAAAAGGATTGAAATGGGAAAACTTCGTTTCATACGACAAAGAACAATACGAGACACGTGAATATTACACACATTATTATCCAAGTTTAATAGGAACGAATGGACAAGCCTATATTCAAAACTATCAGGAAAACGATACACAATATGAGTCTACTTTAAATTACTCGAATATTTTCGGAAAACATTCCATTCAGGCATTACTCGGATATACATACCAGTATACTTACAGCACATCTGCATCCATGACAAATTCCGGTTTCGACTTCGATGACAACCAGACTCATAACATCGGGACAGGAACAAATCTTACTGAAGGCAAAGCCAGTATGTCATCCAATAAAGAAGATAATACATATATCGGATTCTTCGGACGTTTTATGTACAACTACGATGATAAATATCTTTTGTCTGCTTCACTACGTCGTGATGGCTCCAGCCGTTTCGGTGACAATAATAAGTGGGGATGGTTCCCGGCTGTCAGCGTAGGTTGGCGTATAAATAAAGAGAAATTCCTCTCGAATGTCAAATGGATCGATGATTTAAAATTGAGAGCCGGATACGGAGTTACCGGTAACCAGGATTTCTCAAACTACAAATCTTTGATGATGATGACTACAGCCGGTAAATTCTATTACAATGGCCAATGGATCAATACTTATCAACCTGCAAGTAATGCAAATCCGGATCTAAAATGGGAGAAAAAAGCAGAGTTCAACGTTGGTGTCGATATGACAATGTTTGACAACCGCCTCTCGTTCACTTTTGATTATTACAAACGGACTACATCAAACTTGCTATATGACTACATCGTGCCAACACCTCCTTATGTATATAATACCTTGTTTACGAATGTTGGAAAAGTAACTAATGAAGGAGTTGAGCTGACGATATCCGGTACACCTTTTAACACTAGGGACTTTACATGGAATACCTCACTTACCGTTTCGCACAATAAAAACAAATTGGTGAAATTCACCAATGATGAATTCACTAACGGAACATACAAAGTGGGATGGTCTACAAGTGCTGCCTGCTACACTCAACGTCTGATAGAAGGACAGTCATTGGGTACTTTCTATGGTCCTATATGGTTAGGAACTGATACAGATGGAAAAGATGTATTGCTAGGACAAAATGCAGACGGTTCCGTACCGGAAGAACAATGGGAAAAAATTGGCTGTGCTTATCCGGATGCCACTCTTAGCTGGAGTAATACCTTCAGATATAAGAAATTCGACTTGAGTTTCTCACTGCGTGCATCTATCGGCGGAGAAATTCTGAACAACTATGCGATGGAATATGAAAATCTAAGCAGCATCGGACTTAGAAATATCTCATCAAACTGGTTATCTCAAACGAATTTCACAAGTACGACCTATAAATATTCCTCCAAATATATAGAGGATGCTTCTTATTTAAAACTAGATAATGTTACCTTTGGATATACTTGGGATTTCACATCTAAAATGATAAAAAGACTAAGATTGTCTCTTACTGCACAGAATGTATTCTGTATCACCGGTTATTCTGGTGTCGACCCAGAAGTTGCCCTTTCCGGACTGGAACCCGGTATGGAAAGTTTGAGCTATTATCCGCGTACAACAGAATTTACTTTTGGAGTTAATATAGTATTCTAAAAAATAAGATTACCATGAAAAAGACAAATATAATATTAAGCTTCGTTATCTGTATATTATCATACGGATGTACCGATCTTAGCGAAACTGTTTATACAGGAGTAGCGATGAATGACTTCTTTAAAAACGAGAAGGAACTGGTAGCCAATGCAGGTAGAGCATATACGAAATTACAAGGATACAATTCCGAACAAAGTTTATGGACACTACTTTTACAAGCTTCTGATGAATGTGCTGTTCCCGCTTGTGGTGGTTCCTGGTACAGTAATGGACGTTATGAAGAAATCCAGACGAATAAAATTCCACCTGCTAATAAATTATTAACAAGGGGCTGGAACTGGATATTTAATGGTATTGCTGCATGTAATGAAATTATTTACGAAACGGAACTATCACCTATTCAGTTTGAAGGAAAAGAGAAGATTATAGCCGAAATGAAAATATTGCGTGCTTTCTACTATTACCAAGCCATTTCTTGTTGGGGAAACGTACCTTTCACAACTGACTACACGGAAACCGGATACCCGGAACAAAAAAGTCGTGAATATATTTTCAACTATCTGGAAAAAGAGATTAATGACAATATCGAGTTCCTAGACAGGGAGCCTTCAGATACTAATTATGGACGGGCCACACAAGCTGCCGCTTATTGTATTCTTGCAAAAATGTATCTGAATGCAGAAGCATGGTTCGGTACTCCAATGTATGACAAAGCAGAGAAAGCCTGTAAAGACATTATGGATATAGGTGCTTACAGCATTGAAGACTCTTATTCCACTAATTTTGATATAAAAAATGAAGATTCTAAGGAGAACATCTTTGTAATCCTGTATGACAGAGTATATACTAGCGGTGACAGTAACTCATTTTATCTGCATACGCTGACACTGGAAGCTGCATCACAAGCAACATTTAATATTCCGGCAGCCCCATGGTCGGGTTTTCTCTGCCAACCGGACTTTTTCGAAACATACGCAGAACAAGATCTTCGCAGAAGTCAGAGCTGGTTATACGGTCCTCAAGTAGACTTAAGCGGAAAGGATCTTGGTTTCGAATATACTCCTGTCTTCCCCGAAGAAAAATATTACAATAGCAACGGAGGACGTGGTACATACGACGGTGCACGCTGCTGGAAATGGCATTACCAGACTGATGGTTCTTTAAAAGAATATACAGTTAGTATGGACAACGACTTTGCCATCTTCCGTTATGCCGATGTGGTATTAATGTACGTAGAGGCTTTGGTACGACAAAACAGAACAAGTGAGGCTATCCAACTGGCAGACTTCAAGAAGATTCGTACAAGAGCAGGTCTTGATGCATATACCACAAACCAATTGACGATTGATGAACTTTATGCAGAACGAGGCAGAGAACTGGCATGGGAAGGATGGCGCCATGAAGATATGATACGTTTCGGAAAATATCTGAAAAAATATTGGGCACACCCTGACCAAAGTTCAGAAACTTTTAGAAATGTATTTCCAATTCCTACGGATATTTTAAATGCAAATCCAAAATTATCTCAAAACAAAGATTATTAACCACAATTGGAAGGTTCACATAGAAAAGTGTACCTTCCAACAAATCAACCCTGATAAGTATGAAAAAACCAATCATCTTTTTACTTGTTTTAATTACTAACATCTTATTTATCTCTGCACAGAAAATTTCAAAGACAGAGTTAAAAGACAAAATAGCCGGAGCTTGGATCGGGCAAATGGTAGGAAACATATATGGACTTCCTTTTGAGAACAAGTTTGTAGATGAACCTGCCCCGGAATCCAGATTTCCATTCGGTTACACTAAAAACATAGATAAATTGCAGAAGTATAATGGTGCATTCTCTGATGACGATACTGATGTTGAGTATATCTACTTACTATTAATGGAGAAATATGGTGTAGAACCTACTTATGCTAATATGCGCGAAGGATGGATGTATCATATCCGTGACCGTGTATGGCTAGCCAATAGGGCTGCACTCGGATTAATGCATCTTGGATTCACCCCTCCGTTCACCGGTGACGAAAATCTGAATCCGCACTGGTATCAGATCGACCCTCAATTGATTAACGAGATATGGGCGTATACAGCACCGGGAATGATTTCGTATGCTGCAGGAAAAAGTGATTGGGCGGCCCGTATCACAAGCGATTCGTGGGCAGTATCTCCCACTGTCCTATATGGTGCAATGTACGCTGACGCTTTTTTCTGCAAGGATATCCGCAAGCTTATTACACGCGCTTTAAAAGAATTGCCAGCTGATGACAGATATGCGATAGCTGTAAAAGAGATGATTGCTTTATATGACAAATATCCTAAAGATTGGGTAAAAGCACGTCAAATCATGGCTAAAAAATATTACATAGATGAACCAGCCATGACAAAAACAATCTGGAATGCTAATCTGAACGGATTATGCGGGATTTTGGCTATGTTGTATGGCGAAGGAGATTTCCAACGGACATTGGATTTAAGCTGTGCAATGGGATTTGACTGCGACAATCAGGCAGCCACTATCTCCGGACTTCTAGGAGTAATGTATGGTGCAAAGTCTCTTCCCGAAAGTTTGACTAAACCTATCGAAGGATGGGAAAAACCCTTCAACGACCGGTATATCAATATCACCAGGTTTGATATGCCCGATGCTTCCATTGAAGACATGATTGAACGTACTTACAACAAAGCAATCGAACTGGTTTGCTCTAAAGGAGGAAAAGTGAAAGGTGATATGGTATATGTTAACCCTAAAGCACAATTCATCCCCCCTATGGAATTCTGTATCGGTCCGAATCCGGACTTGGAAATCGGACAGCCTACCGATTATTCATTTGCCTGCAGAACAAACGCTGATTTCAAATGGGAACTGGTAAAAGGTAAACTTCCGGTAGGAGTTACATTCCAAAACGGTAAACTGGCAGGAACTCCTACAGAAGCCGGCAAATATCCAATTACCCTTCAATTAAGCGCAAATAACAAGAACTCAATTACTAAAGACTTTGAGTTATTGGTTAAAACCAAGAATATAGCCCCCAAGGCTGACACTATCTACGCCAATATCCGTAAACTAAACGAAGAAGTACTCGATTCTTGCTGGATTACCTTTGGAAAACCGATGTACGCAACAAATGTAGAAGTAATTAATGACGGAGTCAAAGATGGCGTAGGATCTGTATTTTATTCATTAGCGGCCAAAAGTAATCTGCCTAAAATAGACTATTTCGGATACGGTTGGAAAGAAGAGCATAACATCAATATGCTTGTTTTAGATATGGGCTGTCTGGAGGAATTCGGAGGATGGTTTACTTCTCTAAACATTCAATATCTTGGAAATGACGGACATTGGTATGACGTAGGTAAATTCAAATCAACTCCGGCACTTCCCGAAACCGATATTGTATTTTTCCAACCTCCGTTTGCACAATATGTTTTGGAATTCCCGGCAGTAAAAACCAAGGGAATACGCGTACTAATGGATGCAAAAGTGCAGGAACACTGGCATAAATACACAAAGAATGTATCATCATTCATCTCTATCACCGAGTTGGGAGTTTATGAGAAATAAAGGAGGAGAAAAATGAGGAAAATAATTACGATATGTATTATAGGGCTTTTTGCTCTCAACGTACAAGCCCAGCCTGTAAAAACTTTAAAGTTATCTGATAAAGAACTTTTAGATAAGATTAAAGGAGGATGGGCCGGACAAACCATTGGTGTTGTTTTCGGAGCACCTACAGAGTTTAAGTTCACGGGAACTTATATTCAAGATTACCAGCCGATCCCCTGGGCGGAAGGTTACGTAAAATATTGGTGGGAAAAGAAGCCCGGATTATTCGATGATATTTATAACGATTGCACGTTTGTTGAGGCATTTGATGAACTTGGCCTGGATTGTTCACAAGAAGAACTTGCCAAAAGATTTGCATTCGCTGATTATCATTTGGCCCATGCTAACCAAGCAGGTAGATATAATATCCGCCAAGGTATCATGCCACCGGCTTCTGGTCATTGGTTGAATAACCCACATGCAGACGATCTGGATTTCCAGATCGAAGCAGACTTCATTGGTCTGATGGCTCCGGCAATGCTGCCGGAAGTATTGGATATCGCTTCCAGAGTAGGCCACATTATGAATAGCGGTGATGGTTTTTATGGTGGTGCTTTCGTAGCAGCTCTTTATAGCTCCGCTTTCTATGAAAAGAGTCCTGAAGCGATTCTAAAAACCGCAATCTCTGTCATACCTGAAGAAAGTACATTCCATCAATGTATTCAGGATGTAATCAATTTCCATTCTTTGCACCCGGACAACTGGAAAGATTGCTGGTACTTCCTGCAAGAAAAATGGAATTGTGATGTAGGATGTCCCAAAGGCGTATTTCTAAACTTTAATATTGATGCCAAGCTCAATTCCGCTTTCGTAGCATTGGCTATGCTCTACGGTAAAGGAGACTTCACCAACTCTATCGATATTGCAACACGCTGCGGACAAGATTCTGACTGTAATCCGTCTACAGTCGGCGGTGTACTCGGCGTCATGTATGGGTATGATAAAATCCCTTCATTCTGGTTAAACCCTTTGAAAGAAGTAGAAGACTTTACATTTGAAGGAACGAATATGTCGTTGGCAAAAGCATACCAAATGAGTTTCGATCAAGCTAAACAACTCATAGTCAAAACAGGTGGTAAAGTATCTGGTGAGGAAATAGAAATTCCAATCAAAAAGGCGGATGTACTTCCTTTAGAACAAAATTTCGAAAACACCTATCCGCTTTATAGAGAACGCAAAGACTGCTTCCTGACAGATACATTTGAATTTGATTTCAATGGTAACGGATTTGTTATCTGGGGCAACATTTGCTGCACAAGAAGTATTACTCCCGATTATATCAATCGTGTATCTACACGCCACATCGGTTCCGAGGTATTCGGATTGGCAGAGCCCAATGACCCTTACGTTGCTAAAGTGGAAATATGGATTGACGGAGAACTGGACCATGTAGCAGCTTTACCCATGAGAAACACAGACCGCAAAGTAGAACCAGCCTGGAAATACCTCATGAAGGAAGGAAGACACCACGTTAAAATGAAATGGTTGAACCGCAAAAAAGACTACATTATTCGCATCAACGACATAATGTATTATTCAGAGAAAAAAGAACATGATAGATTTTACTTTAATAAATAAGTTAAGATGAAAAAAGTCCTGATTAACATCATTCTACTATTTACCTTTTCCATATCGGGAATGGCACAAATAGAATATGGAAAAACAGTTGAAATAAGTAAAGAGGTACTGCTCGACAAAATTAAAGGAGGCTGGGCCGGACAAACCATAGGATGCACCTATGGCGGTCCTACAGAATTTAAATACAGAGGAGCGATCATTCATGAGAAAACTCCAATAATCTGGTATGATGACTATTGCAAGGACATCTTTGCAGAAGATCCGGGATTGTATGATGATGTATATATGGATCTTACCTTTCTGGAAGTAATGCAAAAAGAAGGGATAAATGCCCCTGCCGAATCATTTGCCAAAGCCTTTGCAAACGCAGATTACAAATTATGGCATGCCAACCAGGCAGCCAGATATAACATATTACACGGTATTATGCCACCGGCATCGGGACATTGGAAAAATAATCCGCACGCTGACGATATTGATTTCCAGATTGAAGCAGACTTCATTGGAATGATATGTCCGGGGATGGTAAATACCGCCTCCGATTTTTCGGACAAGATAGGACATATCATGAACTACGGCGACGGATGGTATGGAGGTGTATACATGGGAGCAATGTATGCATTGGCTTACGTAAATAACGACATTTATACAATTGTCACGGAAGCTCTTAAAACAATACCCGAACAAAGTAAATTTCACCGTTGCATCACAGACGTTATTAAATATTGGAAACAATATCCCGATGACTGGCGTAAATGCTGGCTGGAAATAGAAAACCGTCATGCTTTTGAGATTGGCTGCCCGGAAGGGGTATTCAATGCATTTAACATTGACGCCACTATCAATGCGGCTTACTGTGTGATGGGACTTTTATATGGCAACGGCGACTTTTTCAAAACAATGGATATAGCCACTCGTTGCGGACAAGATTCCGACTGTAACCCGGCAACTGCCGCAGGAATTCTTGGAGTCATACAAGGCTACAAGGCTATTCCCGAATACTGGAAACCGGCACTCGAAAGATGTGAAAATATTAAGTTCCCTTACACAGATATCTCTTTAAGTTCTGTATACGACATTAATCTCAAACTATTGAGTGACGTATTAAAAGCAAACGGAGGAAAAATAAAAGGAGATAAATACTATACCACGATTCAAAAGCCAAAAACCGTAGCATGGGAAGTTTCTTTTGAAGGCTTATATCCTTCTGAAAGAAGAGTTATCAAATATGATCTCGGTACAGAAAAAACATTTGAGTTCAATGGCAAGGGAGTTGTTTTAATGGGGATGATCAGACAAGATGTTAAAGATAGTAATGACAATTACATCGCCATCTTGGAGGCCTACATTGACGGCAAGAAAGTAGAAACCATAGAAATGCCTTATGACTACATAAAAAGAAAGTATGACATTTTCTATAATTATGATTTAGAGGAAGGACCTCACAAACTGGTTATTAAATGGATTAATCCAAATGAAAAATATGCCGTTCAATGTAAAGACATGGTGGTTTATTCATCCACACCGGCAGAGCCAATCAATCCTTATAAATAAAAGAGAGAAGCCATGAATAGAAAACTACTCCTATTATTAGCCTTATTATTATTTTCCTACGGATTGTCATCATGTTCGTCTGATGATAACAGTCCGTCCGAAGGCGAACAGACCGAGACACCGGAACTGTTTACCAAACGCTATAATCCCGATCAAAGTTTTTACAGCAAAATATTAGGACAAGAAATCAAATATTCCGTATTACTGCCTCAAGAGTATCTATCGGAAAGTACGGGTAAATATGGAGTAGTTTTCCTTCTACATGGCTGGGGAGGGAACCAAAGTTCATGGGGACCTTCAGGTCTGAATATTCAAAGCATAGCTGATGCGCAAACCAGCAATGGTAGTATTCGCCCATTGATCTACATCATGCCGGAAGGTTTCAACTCTTATTTTTGTAACCGCTATGACAGAAAGTTCAACTATATGGATATGTTCATTAATGAACTCGTACCCCTGATTGATAAGCGGTTCCGAACAACAGCCAGTAAGACGGAAAGAGCTGTTGCCGGATTCTCTATGGGAGGTTTCGGGGCATTAAGTATAGCATCGCAACATCCTGAAACATTCTCGGTATCAATAGGATTAAGTCCCTCCCTAAATACAGATGAACAATACATCTCTTTGTCACAAGACGGTTGGAATCTTCAATGGGGAAACAACTTCGGAGGAAGCGGCCAAACAGGAACAGGCAGGCTGACAAGCTATTATAAAAGCCAATGTCCGCTACACTTTTTCAAGGATAAACCAAGTTCCACATTTCAAACAGTACGGTATTACATAGACTGCGGTGATGATGAAGAAAGACTATATGCAGGAAACGGTGAATTACATACTCTATTACGGGACAAAAATATCAAGCACGAATATCGTGTACGAAACGGTGCCCACACTGACAGTTATTGGCGTGAATCCATGAAAGAGGCATTGCCTTTTATCGAACGTTCATTCAAAGGAGAAAACTATCCGCAGGAAACTCTGAAAAAATTCACAGAAGAACTACATGCTACTAATAAAAACATAAAAGTAGGTAATTCCAATATCGAACTATGGTTACCGGATGACTACAATTCCGAACTAACTTACAAAGTTCTTTATTACAGCAAAGGAGAAGGTTATGTTGATCTTACAACAAAGAAGGTAGCAGTGGCATTAGATTCTCTTATGCAAATCAAACGTATGATAATCGCAGGTTTTAATGTGAAAGAAATGATTCAAAATGAAACAAATTTTTCAGCTATTACCGATGCAGTGGAAAAGACGGTTCATACGGAAAACAATGCAGATTTCAGATTAGGATTAACATACGGTTCAGAAGCTGATTACTTATACAATCAGTCAACAGGCAATGCCCCTGCTATCAACTTTTTCTTTGCAGAAGACGCGGATATTATCAACCTTTCTGCCGAGAATCGTGCCAAAATCTATTATTTGGACATAACAGACGAAGGCAGCAACTACAATAGCATCTTTACTCTGTTCAATGGATTGCGAGGTGCAGAAGCTCCGGTGCAATATCGTGTCAGAAACGGACTGGATAGTGAACAGTCCGCCCAAACAGGTATTTATTCAATGAGTTATTATATTGGTGAACAGTTAATAAAGAAATAATATGAAGAAGATACTGTTATATATTATCCTATTTCTATCAGGTATAGATGGAGCTTGGGCACTTCCCATAGAAAAAGAAGGGATGAGTATTTACAGTCCGTCCCTAAAGCAAGAAGTCTCCTACTCTATTATCTTACCGGAAGGTTATGAACATTCAGAAACAGAATATCCAGTCTTATACATGTTTCATGGAATAGGAGGTGATTATACCAGTTGGCTCGAATACGGCAACGTTGCCCGTGTAATGGACAAAATGATAAAAGAAGGAAAGATTCAACCTTTCATTATGGTTATTCCTGACGGTTACCTGTCTTATTACAGTGACACTTATGATAGCAGCTCCCTTTATGAAACTTTCTTTATCAAAGAACTGGTTCCATATATAGATAACAACTATCGTACTCGCAAGGATATTAATGGACGTTCGATCATTGGTTTCTCTATGGGAGGATTCGGAGCATTATCCGTTAGTCTGCGCAACCGCCACTTATTCGGCTCTGTCGTTGCGTTATCGCCATCCATCCGTACAGAAAAACAATACATGGAAGAAGGGCCACAAAAAGGATGGGACAATCAATGGGGACGGATTTTCGGAGGAGTGGGAAAGAATGGTAACCAGCGCCTAACCAGTTACTATAAACAACATTCACCCTACCACATTCTTTCCACCCTCCGCAATCCCGATTTAAAAGGATTTGGCATCATGCTAGATATTGGAGATAAAGAAGGTACTCTTTGCGAAAGTAATGAAGAACTGCACCGATTATTACTGGAAAGACAAATACCTCATGAATGGGAAGTACGTTCAGGAGGACATGATTTCACCTGCTGGAATACTGCACTGCCCAAAGCATTCAGATTCATAAACGAATATTTCAATGGGAAGCAGTCAGGAAATAGTGAGAGTAGTCTTCCGAATGAGACTCCGTTTATCCAAACAGCCAATGCAACGGTCTATTATCCGGAACAGGCTCAAGGAAGCACAAGAAAATATCCTATTATCTATGTACAGGGAGAAATCAACGAACAACAGCAAAAGGTTCTCGTCAGTCAGTTTCATCAAATGGTAGATGAGAATAAAACATGGCCTGCTGTTCTTTGTTTCGTAAAAGCTAACACAGACCTGTCAGAAACAATTTCTGATATAGAAAAGCAACTCTCCGGCATCAGAGGTTCCCAACGTATGCGGGCTTTAATCACTTTGGGAGATAATATCAAAGAAGGTATAGAAGCCATTCAGAGAGAAAATTTGTTTACCGGCATAGTCTGTGTTAATGCCATCGGCAACGAGAATGATGCTCAAAATCTTATAAAAGCAGTCAACTCTCACAAAAGATATCCCAGATGCTGGATAGAGATACTACCCGAATCAAAAGAATATGGTTTTAGTAGTAATATACATATCCTTTTGAAAGAATCGGACCTGGAACATGAGTTCCGGTCAAGAAAATGTAAGGAGGCCAATGTTTTCACTTATTGGGAAGATTGGATACTATATTTAAATAACAGAATTCATGTTTAACAATTAAATACTAATAGTATGTTCACAGTAAACAGTTATTTATTGGCAGTTATATTCTGCATCGTAACCATGATTTGTTGGGGTTCCTGGGGTAATACCCAAAAACTAGTTTCCAAAAATTGGCGTTATGAACTTTTTTATTGGGATTATGTGATTGGAATGGTATTGTTCACCATCTTACTAGGCTTCACAATGGGTAGTCATGGAGATACCGGACGTTCATTCCTGGAAGATCTGGGACAAGCATCAGGAGACAGCATTGGTTGGGTTATCTTGGGGGGCGTAATATTTAATGCTTCAAACATTCTTCTTTCAGCGTCTATTTCCTTGGCTGGTATGTCTGTAGCTTTTCCTTTAGGAGTTGGCATTGCATTGGTATTAGGGGTAATCGTCAATTATCTGGGAATTCCAACTGGTAATCCTTTGCTTTTATTCGGCGGTGTAGCTCTCATTGTTATTGCTATCATTTGCAATGGAGTGGCTTCCGGAAAAATGCAAAAGGGAGAAGAAAGCAGGAAAAACAACAAAAAGGGAATTATCATTGCATTAATTGCCGGTGTACTGATGTCTTTGTTCTACAGGTTCGTAGTGAAAGGTATGGACGTAGAAAACTTCAATTCACCCGCTATAGGAATGATGACTCCTTATTCTGCCATCTTTGTTTTTTCAATAGGCGTATTACTAAGCAATTTTGTTTTCAACACATTAGTAATGAAATATCCTTTTGTTGGAGAAAAAGTCAGCTACTCCGAGTACTTTAAAGGAAACACGAAAACTCATATATGCGGAATGCTTGGTGGAGCGATATGGGGACTTGGTTCCGCATTCAGCTATATCGCATCAGGCGAAGCTGGTCCGGCGGTATCTTATGCACTAGGACAAGGCGCACCACTTATTGCCGCTATTTGGGGAGTATTTATCTGGAAAGAATTTAAAGGTTCAACGAAATCTGTTAATCAACTACTGGCCTTGATGTTTATCTTCTTCCTGGTTGGTTTGGGAATGATAGTAGTTGCCGGAAACTAATTATTAACCTTAAATAGAACAACATGAAAAAGTATTTTTACTTATTAGCCATGCTGGCAGTAGTACTAGGTACGACTGCTTGCAGTGATGATGACAATCATCCCAGTACAAACATTCTGGATAAACCGGAAGTTACTGTTCCTGATGTAAAAGAGAGTTCTGCTGTTATTACATGGAAAGCCATAGGAAACGCAACAGCTTATATTTATAGTTTGAATAACGGCAGTGAACAAAGTACTGACCAAAACACAATTCAACTGACAGGTTTAGAACCGGAAAAAAGTTATACATTCAAAGTAAAAGCTCAAAAAACCGGATCGATCTACTTTGAAGATTCAGAGTATGCAGAAATCACTTTTACAACGACCTCTGAAATAACAGTTTATCGAATAGCCACTTTTGCGGATGACTGGGATAAATGGTATTACGAATATAACGAGAATGGTACTGTAAAACGTGTATACAGACTAAATGGAGAAGAGTTGGATAGAGAATGGCTCTTTGCTTATGACGGAAATAATATCACAGTGACAGGTAAGAACGCATATAACATGACTTTAAATGACCAAGGTTATGTTGCAACTTTTGTAGATGGTTCCAACACTTACGAATATACTTATGATGAGAATGGCTACATGACCAAAGTTGAAAAGAATGACAATATTGCATCTAACATCACCATAGAAGATGGAAATATTATGCAATGGACCAGATTTTCAGATGGAGTAGAGCAGTTTAAAGTTCAGACCTATTCTGCCGTGCCTAATGTGAGCGGAGCACATTGTATCTATGCGGAAAGCAGTGGAGCTAGTCGTTGGTTGGTTGAAACTGGTCTCTTTGGAAAAGCTTCGGCTAACTGCCATACGAGCAGTGGTTGGCAACATTCATCCAGTACAGCTACTTACACATTCGAATATGACGAGAACAGTTGTATCAAAGAGGAAAGCAAAAACTATGACGGATATATAGAGAATTTCTATTATACATATTTCTCCGAATAGCACTTTATGAAATAACTAATTCATGGAGGTGTGTCTAGAAGTCTGGCGCACCTCCATTTTTTATAAAGTTATTAGAGACTTTAGACTGTTATATCCAGTAAAACCTCTCCCCTTACATTCAGCACCTTAATCCTCAATTCATCGTTCTTCTTCTCCAGAATCATCACCGTAGCACTGTCCATCTTATATCCTCCACCAATAATAACCGGATAA
>OHMW01000002.1_pt1 | contig 159456 bp, 159 predicted proteins | sample 1569391 | NCBI WGS metagenome assembly OHMW01 (sample SAMEA3879557, study PRJEB24766) | human gut metagenome | biome: human-associated habitat; feature: feces | place: USA | collected 1985/1987 | reverse complement strand
TTTCCCCGTTGATGAATCATTTTTCATTTGTACTCCAATTTTTTATTTTTATAATACCATACCTACCGCCAATATTCAATTTTCAATGTACATTCATTTACCTAAAATCTCTACTTGACATACATATTTCTTCTATTTATAATATTGATAGATTTATGTATGTAGAAAGTATGAATACATAATTTTCAAAAGATAAATATATGTATTTCCAAAAGTAATACTATATAATTCACAAAAGATAACCATACATCGCCAATATTAAATATAAAGGGGTACAGTCGTATGATTTATTTTTGTGCATTTATAGTTATTTTTTTATCTTTAATCTGTTATCTCGTATCTAAAAATTGTGACTTTGAAATTGCTTTTAAGATTTTAGGTTTTCATTTTTCTCTAAAAAGCAAACCTACATACAAAAAATCCAATAAGAAAAGCAAATCCAAATAAATATTTATCCGTTCCAACCATAATTATTGTGAGAATAATCCAACTTATAAATTACCCTATTATTTATAAGTACACTACACTTTTCCGTAATTTTAACTTTATATCAATTACTACATTTATTAAGCTGTGTATATGATTTTTTAATGATTGTTCCTTGCATTATTTTATTAAAATAGCAAAATTATGAAATAGCAGTTTCATCCGAATTTCTGACCTCTGAAACGCCCTATTTACAACGGTTTTAACGATTACAATTTTCAAAATTGAGCATTTTACTTCACAATCTGCATAAAACTAGGCTTATTGCTCACTTTTACGATTTCTCCTGTCTGATTATCAATCAACATACCATTTTCTCTGTCCATCGTGTAAGTGCCGATTACATTATCTTCACAGAATTTTTCAGCAATACCAACACCTGTTTGTTGTTTATACATGGCACTCATACAACTCATGTAGAATACTGTAAACTCTCTCAAATCATTATTCATGTAATCCCACATCAAATCGAATACACTATCACTACCAACCGCATTTTTAAGACCTTTTTCCTTCAGAACATCTATTGTGAAAAAGTAATCCTTGCATCCCCATTTGTCACCATCATAATCCTTATCTATCGGTAATATCTTAATTAGATTTTTCAGCTTGATACGACCAATGATACTGTACAACACATCAATCATATTAAAGGCATTCTGCTTAACCTCAAAGGATGTCTGATATGTGTTATCCAGTCTGTGATTTATAGAATCAATGTCAATCGCACATTTTATGTACTTCACACCACATAGAGCAACCTTCATAAGTTCATCCTGCGACCAATCATCAATACTGTTGTGTTTCTCAAATATGCTTGTCACAGCATTATGGTACTGTCTGCACCACATATCATGTAATGCAATCAGCCTTGTTATTTCTGCTAACTCTGTTTCTTTCTTATTGCCTGTTGTTATTCCTTCCTTTATCTTATATTCCCCACATCTGTTTCAAATCGTTTACATATCCCATCATTTTCGCATTACCTGTTTCCTTATTATCAGGATGATATGTATTCGCAAGTACATGATAGAACTTTTTCAATATAGGTTTGTCCTCTTCGGTCGGAATCAAATCTAATAAATTCTTCATAAGTTCATCTTGTTCTCTTGCAGCTTTCATAGATTTTTCATCCGCTTCATTTTGTAACCTTACAACTTCCTCATATGCTTGTTTCCATACCATACAAAAATCATCTTTATACTTTTCTGGAATTTTTCCCATCTTATAATCCGAAGGATATTCTTCATAGATTGAATCTTTATAAAATATATTTTCCTGACCTTCATTTTCAATGTATATTACACATTTCCAAAAGGAAGGAAAACTATCAGTGTGATTATCCTTATCCCATCTGTATTTAACAGGACACTTAACATCTAAAGCATAGAATATTGAAGTACGTCTTTTTATAATATCGTTCTTTTCAGCCTGTAATGATTTAATGATCTTATCTATCTCATTTATTCTCTTATCCAACTTATCAATCTGTTGTTTTACTGTAATAGGCTTTTGAGCCGTACTCTTCACTTCATTATATGCAGCGTCAACCGATACTTTCTTTTCACGCAACTTTTGTTTCAAATCTTCATTATCAGATTTCATTACAACATCCATCTTTCGATATGTACCTTCTGAAACACCTGTTGCCTTTGCCATTTCTTTTCGTGTGTCAACCTTTGACAAATTTGCCGAACCTTTACCACCTAAAGATTGATTTTTCTTTGCTCTCTGTTCAAAGACACTCTTGAATTTCTGAACAATCTCATATTTTTCTGCTTCTGATAAATTCCTACGTCCTAACTGTTGTTCCAACATCCAACGCTTTACATCATCCCTAGTTTTCAAAGTTGTTTCAGTGATTGTATAAATATTCCAATTAGGACAAACAAGATTATTTTTCTTTAAAATCTTATATCTGTTGTGTCCATCAATAATGATGTATTTCCCGGTACATGGTTCTTCCCAAACCTTAATAGGATCGAGCATACCATTTTTCACAACACTCTTTTCCAATCGGTTAAATTCTTCTGGTGTAAGAACCGGTAACAATTCTTCAAATTCCTTATCAATAATTAAATCGTCTATCTTTAACATAATATCTATTCTCCTTTACACTTTTTCTTCTGTTTCTTTTTCTGTTCCTTTTTACATTTACGCTCATCATGTTCCCAAGTTCTACCAGCAGATTTTGCCATTTCTGGATTATCAAAAATATAATTCATATGACGCACAAATGGATTACTCTCTTTCTTCTTTGAATTAATTTTTACTAATACAGAATTTGTATCTTTAAATATTTTCAAAATAATCACACTAATAGTTCCAGAATAACTACATGTATAATATTTTTCTCCAATAACAATTTTGTTTATTTCTACTGGAATTGGTTTTTTATATCCCATTATTAAATTCTCCTTTATTCATACACAATTACTTCTACAGGTGTACACTCTTTCATAAGTTCATCCCATGTAACTTCAACAAATTTTCCATCTTTATAGTCATAATTAGCTTCATCTAAGTACACAAAAATGCAGCAGTCCTTTACACTCTCATCAATAATTTTTCCATCAATCGGAGTACTTAGCTTATATGCTTTCTCCCATTTCATAGAACTTATTACTTCAAAGCTATGTGTTGTAATCCAGATACCAAAAGGAACATCTAATAATCCGTGATAATCTTTATCTGTATTGGAAAACGTTTCACCTACTCTGTAATATTTTTTCTCTGTAATTGTCTTACTCATATATATAATTCTCCTTCTTCTGTCTGATTTTATTTGCAGACGTTCGCAAGAACGGATGCAAGGGCATGAGCTTCGTAAGAAGCGATTGACCAACTGTTTGTGACATAATATATTAGTGGGAACATCCCACACCCTGTTAGTCTGCCATCTTATCTTGCGAAACAAGTTCGCAATCTAATCTGTCAGCCTTTTTCGTTGATATGTCCTGTCAGTTGCTTACGCAACATGCCAGTCCAATCAAGCGAAAATAATTTCATTTTATTACCTTTTTCCTTTTAACGATTACGCCCCTCAAACCCTTGATTTTACTGAGTTTTTCAAGAATTTTAGCACCAAAAAAGTGCTAAATTCATTAAGCTACTTTCTCATTTTGATATTCCAAACTCATATCTAACCATGATTTCAATAATGTTCTCATTCTAATAGATGGGACATAAATATTTATTTTCTCTCCATTGCGAATACGACTTCTCCATATCCACTGAATCATTTCAGATAATCCATATAAATCTTCATCTACCTTTATTCCTTTCTGGTAGAAGAACTGTGAAATTGCTGGATGTAGGTAAATATTTACACAATATGCAAGATTGTAACATCCTGCATATTTATTGGTTGCTCTTGCATTACAAGCTAAAAATCCATATGCATTATCAATCTCTTTTAATTGCTCTGTCTTGAACTCTTTAGAATACCCTTTTCCTCTTAGTTTTGATTGGTAATCCTTGAATGAAGTCCACATAATTGTGTCACTCTTTGCTTCAAGAATGTTTCTGAAATAATTATTCAGATTTTTCTTAATCTGTTGGATTGTCTTAGCATTAGTCTTACTCTGTACTTTAAACCATGTAGAGGATAATCCATTCTGTTTCTGTTCAAAATTTATATTCAATTTTCCATTATATATATCAATCAAAGGGGAATATTTCTTTGTATCTGGAATATAAAAATCAGACAAGACATATTTATCATTCTCATGTACAATACTTTTCTTCATGTACTGGATATGATAAAGGTCAAAATAGTTTTTCAGAATACTTGCATCAAATAGATATGTCAGAATATACACATTATCGAACAATGTAAAAATCTCTGGTGGGTATCTCCATAGTAATAACTTCTGATTTACATACAGCAAACTCTTATTTTCAGCTAAAATTTTGATTCTGTTATACTGGGTATCATAATCTGCTTTATCTTGATTCCAGATAACAAAACCATCTTCATCTATGGTAATACATCCGCTATCTTGCAGAAGTTTCATATCATCCTTCTTTATATCATCGTATGGATCAATCGCACTAAGAACTTCATCAAGAATCAATGTGTAATGTCCATTCTGTATGTATTCCCGGCTTTCATCAGTCAACTTCTTAAACAGTTCATGTGTTGATGCTATATCATACTGGCAAGCTAATAGTTCATTCAGATTTTGTAACTTTGTTCCACCTTTATATGATGGCTGTTTAAAATCTCTGTTTGTATTTTCAATAATTCGTTCTACCTCATTCAAAAATGGTGTAATATACAAAACATTTTCAAATGGACTTTCATTTATATGTTGGATGCTCCAACTGGTTTTCCCTGATCCCATAATAGAATCCACTACTGTAATTTTACTAATAACTCATTCCTCCTAATCTAACTCGATAAAATCAATCTTGAAATGTTCTATCTCAAAATATCTCTTATCTTTCATATCCTTTGTTGCATGATTTCTCAATCCTTCCACCCACCATTGAACAAATGTAATCATTTCTCCGATAGGCTCTTTGATTTCTTCTGCATCATATTTTTGCATTTCATTCAATAAAGCAAGTACATATTCAGCCTTACTATATTTATATTCTCCACTTGCAAGCTGTTCTGCAAGGTTTTTGTATGCTTGTTCTATATCTCCATCCGTGAATTTTTCCAAGTAGACCACTACACGATTTGTCTCATATAGATAGCTCTGATTGAAGATTTGCGATAATGTTTCTACATCCAGTTTGTCCAAGACCAAAATATTTTGTACTGGTAAAAATTCATAATCACAGAAAAAATCTGCTTCTCCATTTTCTAACTCAATACAATATCCTGCTCCTCCTGGTGCTGGTGATGCTAATATTCCTTTTCTTCTGAAATATCTACTATCTTTATTGACAACCTCAACTTCTGTTCCAAGAGGGATTTTGTACCATTTAAACTTCATACTGTTAATCCTCCACATTCAAAAAAATTTTTTCAGACCATCAACACCAATGTCACTAAAAGCAATCTCCAATAGATCATTCTCTGTCAGTCCGGCACAACCTACCAAATCCTGTAAGATAAACTCTCCATCATCAACTTCCCTTTCAAGTACATCTGCATTCAGCTCTTCATACTTTTTGTAATATGTCTCCGAAAAAGCAAGTCTTATTTCTTCTAGGATTGACATATTGTATTTGTGAATATACAACTCGTCCAGAATATTTGATGCACTATATTCTGTAAAAGCATACAATTCACTCTTTGGATTAAATACCTCTGATTCAATAAAGTCGATATTTTCATTTACAACTGCTTTATATTCCTTCAAAGTATCAAATACAACATTTTTACACCAATCATCATACTGTGGATATTTCAAAACACGCCAATATTTTTTGAGCTTGTCTTTCCATAGCTGCTCCTTCTGCTTTTCTTCATTGATTCTGTCGTTCAGCCATTTTTCTACTTCATCCAATGTCATATAAACTGGCTGTTTCTTATCATTTAATGGTGATGCTACCTTGTCTGTATATGTGCATTTAACAAAGAATCTTTTGTTTGCACCTTTTAATTTATAGCTATGCTTACCTAACTTTTGTCTTAATATGATTTCTCTCTGTTCCATATAAATGTACCTCGCTTTCAATTTAATGTAGGCACACTACCATAAAAGCAATGTACCTGTGATTCCGTACTATAGGTAATCAGCGTCTTCACTGATAATTATTTTGTTTTAATAAAAAGGGGATTTGTAAATACGTTCTGAATTGTAACTATTCGCTTCAATAGCCGGTTGCTTTATCTCACTGCCACAATAATCTCTGTTAATATATTGTTCTCCATTTGGAGAATGATTTTTACTGATTTGATTATTGAGTCATACCTTTACAATATTCTTTAAAATTTGGCATTCTCTTTAAATTACGCACAATGCTAATTGCATCATCAATTTTAATAATATCTTTCTCTAAGATTTGATCAAATTGTATCAGTTCATAGTTAGAATCTAATAAACATATTCCATTCTCATAATTCTGTTTTATAATATTGACAAATTCTTCTATTAATTCAGCTTGTGTCATGTCATCGTATTTCTTATTATTAGAAATTCTCTTGACATTTACAGCCTGTGTCCCCTTTTCTGTTTCCATTACATCAAATTCTACCTCTTCGCCATCTTTAAGTTCCTTGAATCCATCCATGTTCAATGCTGAAAAATGAACAAATATATCATTACCAACCTCGTCTCTGATGAATCCAAAACCTTTTTTGTTATTGAACCATTTGACTGTACCTAACATTTCAAATTCCTCCGTATTCTAAAAATTCTCTTTCATAGGATTGATAGCACACTTTTCTGTAAAGCCATCAATCAGCTTGTCAAAACAATCTGAACAAATATCTAAATCAAGCATTTTTCCAGGTGATGTTTAATATACCATCAGATACTTCCTCGCCATGTGAACCTGTAGCATCCTTAACAGTCTTAAACAGGGTGTATGATACTGATTCAGCGCATGTATGCCCTTTTTCATCCTCTTCCGATGGTATAAAGCTCCATGTTCTTATGTCGTATTCATGTCCATCTATATTCAGAAAAATATTTCTGTTCCACTCTATATCATCAATGATAATCTCCGAACATTTCAGTTTTGCTTTTGTGACAACAGCTTTTACAAACTCCTCAAGCCACTGAATGTATCCCTTGTCAGTTACGTTGTTTGTAATTTCAAGATAGTTCTGATCTGTAAAATCGCAACCAAGAGCCGAACTAGCGATAACTCTGCCATCCCATTCAACACCATCGAATGCAGATTCTTTGTCCTTGTAGTAGAATACCGACTCTGCTTTAATAGGTACTTCGCAAGCATACTCTACTACCATATAATCATAGTAACCATCAGAATACGGCAGATTCTTTTTTTTGCAGACCTTGATAAATTTATTCAATATCTCGTCTGATTCCTCAAACTTATCAAGCTCAAGTACTACCTCGTAATCTGGTGCTGTGTTTGTTTCATTGTCAATAAATCTTAATAATCTATACATGTGATTCTCCTTCCTGTACAGGCAGAATAAGCTAAATGCTTACAATTTCTTTTAACAATCGAACAGATTGACCGCTTTATATTATATTGTTCTCTCTTTTAAAATCTTAAATAAACATTTTCTCCATTTGTAAAAGTGATTGTATAATTACGTAATCCCATCTGAGGAACCAAATCTGCATTTGTTCTGTGAATCTTTTCAACATCTTCTTTTAAAATCATCATTCGTGATTTATCCACATAATGAGTAGTTGTCGGTACTGCAAAAGCAGAAATCAGCTCGTCTTTTTCTCCATCTGATAAGCTTGTCCATTTCTTACTAATAATAGAAAGTGCTTTTTCTGTCGGAACATCACCATCAATACCATATTTATCTAATACTTCCCATGCTCTTTCATTCTCTGTTTCGTAATAATATTCATGGTCAAATGTTAATTTTACATTTCCACTTTCACAGTTTTCTATATTAAAGTGGTCGAAAAATACTTCCCAATATGCCTTCCCAAAATTCTGCGCCCTGATGCCAAATTCTGAGTACTCAAGGTCTAAATTCTTTAAATCTTTGATTAAAACATCCCATGTAATTTCACCTGTGCCACTTCTACTTTTTACAAACCTAACAAACTGGCTAATAGCCTTCTGTGATTCAGATTTTTTATATCCTTCATCTGATAACAACTTTGAAATATCCGTAGCAACATCTTTTGTCATTGTAAGATTGTCAAAATCACAAGATTTTTCTAATTCCTCACGATTAACATGTTTTTTGTCAAAGTAACCCATAATAATTCCATACTCTTTGTTTGTCATAATAATTTTCCTCCGTTTATGCTTATTTTGTTATACTTGCAACCAATCTATCACGCATGGTTGATTTTGGTTTCTGTGGTTTTTCGACTGGTTTAGTCGCTAAAAAGTTAATGTTCATATCCATTGATAAATCATCATCTTCCATGACCTTTTTAACTCTGTCTTGCTCCGCTTTGATTGATTCAGCCAACTTATTAATAAAGGTTTTTGGGAATGATAGACCTGCCAAATAAAGCACTGTATCCTCTGTCTTACCATACCCGCAATAGTAATCAATCGGCTCACCGACAACATTAATAACATCAGCAACATCAATAGTATCTTTTGTATCTGGCTGTGATAAGCCGATATATTTGACTCGCTTATTAGGTTCAAGTGATACATAGATTCCTTCATTAATAGTAGAAAGTAAATCTTCCTTGGTTCCTGTAGCCTTGTGGATCATTGCTATACCAGGAGTCTCTAACAATTTTTTCTGCTCCGCTATGTCAATCACACCTCTAATCGAAGTATTATTTGCCACATTAATATAGGCTTCAAACAAATTTGCAAAGCTACGATTGATTGAGAACTTGTCCTCTCTCTGATTGTTGTCGAGTATAAAGATAGAGCATAACTCGTTCTTTATCTCTATAATCTCTGATAAAGCCTCATATGTGTTGATTCTAGCTTGCAATGATTCATTCATTGAAGGAAGTATGATAACAAGACCAACTTTCTTGTTTGGATTTTCAGCTATTACAGATGCCAAAAATGTTCCAAGCCCCGAACCTGTTCCACCTGCAAGTGAATACACCACAAAGATATACTTCTCTGTAATCTGATTATCAAGCGTATTCATAACATCATCAACCGACTCCGCTAACACTGCTTTTGCTTTATTTCTGTCTTTGCTTGCTCCCTCGCCATTTGAGATATGTAACTTGTTAGGACTATCAATTAAATCCAAGTCCTGCTTTGCAAGATTTATATAGTAGGATTTATAATCTTTGCGCTCCAGCATCTTTACGACATTAGCACCTGCTGCACCTACTGCAATAAACCTTATGTCATTTTTCAATTCATTACTCATGTAATAAGATTCCTTTCATTTCTTTTCCTTTTGCTGTAATGTAAAACATATCAGCTTTGTTACTTTTCAGTTTAGAGGTTACATAACATAAATCACGTAATCCCCACACTTTTCGATTGATTGTGATTTGTGAATAGGTATGTTCTTCTTCTGTATTAATCACGCTTCCAATCTCACGAAGTGTCATGCCAGTACCCGGTGTTGTTGCATTGTTTTCTTCCAGAACTGCCAAGATACATAACTGTAACTTATCAATTTCCACCCATTTTCACCTATTTTCAATACATGGACGATAGCCAATCAAATCATGTGAATGTAAAAAATTTTAGGCATTTCAGCCTTCATATATACATTCTCTCTTTTTCATTGACTTTTTGTGTAATTGTTAATGTTCAAAACTTTTGTTCTATTATCAATATAATAAAACTGTTGCGAATTACTCCACGATTCATAAAATATTTTTGGAAATTGTGAGCGAATTGCTCAAAGACTTTTTTATTTGATATTTTCAAACATATCTGCTATAATGAATTTTGCGTTAATACATAAGTGCAGATTCAAGTCTGTGCAATTTCTATTTCACTATGACTCGCCAAAGCCATATGTGATATAGACCTTTCAAGAGTCGGTGTCGCCAAACATCGGCTCTTTCCTTTTGTCTATATGTTTTATGAACGAAATTATTTTTGTCAAATATCCTTTTGACAAGTTTAATATTATCACCATTTTATATACATGTCAAGTATATTTTTTACTTATTTTGTAATTTTTATACTTATTGACTTTGTGTTAAGTAACCTTTATAATAATAAGTAATTTATGTAATGAATATAAGGAGCTGTCTAATTATTCAACAGCTCCTTAAAGAAGAGGTATATATGGCTACTGAAAAAATAAACATTACAGATACGCTTAGACTTAATATTGTAGAGAGAAGAAAATCACTTGGTATATCAAGTTATGACTTATCAGAAAAAATCGGTAATGGTCATTCTAAATTTTGGTTACAAAACATTGAGAATGGGAAAACCAAAAAAATATTAAAAGATGATTTAATTAAAATATATATGATTTTGGAAAAAACAGATGATCCTGATGATGTTATTGATACTATTGAGCAACTTCTTAAACAATCCATTGGAAAGAAACAACGTAATTGGTATGAATTAATAGATATTGCAGATGAATTTTCTGAAACCTATGATGAAGATGAATTAATGTATATATTGGATGAGTTTCTTGACGATAAACTTATTCCAGAAATAAGAAATAAAATCTACGGAATGTCAATAAATCAAATGCAAGCTGCATTAACTGGTTTACAACATCTTTATTATTCTATATATAAAAATTCTGAATTAGCATTTGCACTCTTAAGTATACCTGTTTATGGTGCTGATGATACAGATAAAAAAGAAACTACCGATTCATTAAATGATTTATTAGCAATGTACGCTAAATTCAATGATTTATCTATTAAAAATAAATCTCATGATAAAATTGTGTCTATGCAAAAATTTGATGAAGAAATGGACTCTATTTTTAAACAATGGATTGCTATTGCTTTTGATAATTTTAAAAACCTTATCTCAAAACTATATTCTGAAATACACAATGAAAATCCTGACATTTACTCCATAATGCGGAGTTTTACTACAGATGTTTCATTTATGATTGAACGTGGACAACCAAATGTGCTTAAACATTATTTGAAATCATGGCAAGTATACACTGGAAAAGAATTTGCTACCCATATTGAAGATTGTGTTAAATGGTTTATAGGATTTTATCAGGTTTATGATCTTCCATTTATCTTCGATGTTGTTGATCAAACTCAATTAGAAGAAATTTATGAGTTTTTAGATAATTATGGAGATATTCAACAATAACATAGATTAATAATTATTAAAGCCACCAGAGATTAGCTCCGATGGCTTTCTTTTATGTCATATTTTCCTGCAAGATGCTGTTCATAATAATATTGCTTACCATACTTCTGTATGTCCTGTGTGGCTTTTACACGGTCTATCCCGTAACCTTTTAGTAAAATTCTGTTGCTTGATTTATGTTCATCCATATGCAGCAGTGCGCTTCCTGCTATTATTAATATGATTGTTGCTATAAGTTCCATTGGTGTTTCCTTTGTTGTTTTGTCTGTAGTGTTTCCATACAATTATATAATTCTCTGTTTGCATCAACAATTTCTGGCTATCGAACACTATACACTATGATTAGTCCGATTAGACGATACAAAAATCCCTTATAATTCAAGGCTGATACTTATATAATTAATTCGAGCTTAAGTTCGATAATCAGCTTGTTTTTTAATTAAATCTTGATTTAATATTATTTGCATTTTTATTTGGCATTCAAACTATCGTCTATAATCTTTCTTTATAAATAAATTATCTCGAAAAGCAGAAAAAGCATCCTTTCAGGACACTTAATCTGCAACAAATCAATACAAAGCATGAGGTACTCATACTGTGCCTATATATAATAACACATATTTCTATGTGATACTATCAGTTTTTGAAAATAGTATTTTCTTAGAGCTTCCTATACAACTGTAGCTCGTAAATTAGCAATTCTCATTGACTCTATCCATATCAATGTATCAAAGAAAAAATGCTTTATACTATCATATCCCTGTAAAACATTTGCATTTGTACTTGTATGTAACCCCAAATCTTGATCATCATATATATATGTATTTACCATCATCACATTTGTTTTTGTATCCACTTCTACGCTAATACATGCTTCAAAATCTTTTGGATATAACACTTGCTGAGTTTTAAAAAAATTTTCAGAAAGCATATTGTTAATTATTTTCTCTAAATTTCTTTTGATACTAAAAGGTATCTCTATATCTTTATCAATTAAAAATCCAATAAGCTGCTCTTTTATGTCGAGATATTCCTTATCACTCTTTAAATTTAAATCTTCTAATCTGTATTTTGGCTGTGTCATTGTCTTAATACCTCTCATTCTTTCTGATTTTCTCTAACTTTTCCTTCTTTTGGTTTTTATATCTTACCTTTGCTCTCGGTTTGTATTTATTGCAATGCTGGCAATAATGAGCGTGATCCGCTTTTCTACCCTTGGTACATAATCCTGCACAAACATAGTACAAACAAGGTGTCTGTCTATCTGTTGCCATTAGTTGTGACCTCCTTATCTTCAATTTTAAAACTAATCGTCTATTCTATTAGGCATATTCTCCCATAAATAGTATTCTACTAACTTTACAGCTTCTCTACATTCCATCATTTTATCTGTAGCAGTTTCCCAATACCCCCGTTCATTCCAATAATTAGGTTTTTTATAAATATTATTATCAACCATATAGCTATATAATTTCTGGTGTAAATCATATAATATTGGATCAACACAAACTTCTGCATCATAAGACAACAATTCCCTCATTGTCCTATGTAAAATACTTTCCCCCTTTGCAACTTCCTTATTCCAGGAATCAGCTAACTTTTTTATACCTTCTTCAAGGTTTTCATATATCTCGCCATTATCACTTTTGTCAAAGAATGAGGTTTCATGTACAAACATTTTTTTTACAGAAAGACCACATTTTTTACACATTGCCTTTCCTGTTAAAGAGTTAATAAAACTCGAAAAGATTATCTTTGGTTTATATCCACAAGAACATGTATTAAATTTGCAGATACTATTTGCAGACACTGTAAAATCCAATGGAAGTTGTATAAACTTGTCATCTTCAAAATATTTCTTATTATCCATTGCAATCAGTATTATATTTGCGATGACAAAATAATCATAAAAAGAAGTATTTTTTGATATTGACCTGCCATTAGGATTTAAATAATTTTTTACCATCATATGTATTGCATCTATATTTTCATTGCCTTTAATATAGTCAACATTTGCTGCAATCAATAAAAGTGCTGTATCACATGGTAACTCTATTTTATTTCCCTCCCTTTTTAGTTGATCTACCATATTACAAAAATTGTGAAAACATTTGTCTGAATATAATTTTATAAATAATTCCTTATAATCCATCTTCAATACCGCCCTTTCATCACAAATATACTTTCGTATATACTCTCATAATCTTTCGTTGTCCTTCTGCGTAGGTTTTACAGTTCTGAATTATTTCTTGAACATCATTCCTCTGCAAAAGACCAAAATCATCCGCTAGTGTTTCTAAATCCTTCTTCTCCCATTTATTCATAAACTTCTTAACAGATACTTTTGAACTACATTGCGCTACCCTTTTCCGCATTGTTGGGTTGCTCCTTTCTTGTGGTGTGTGTTGGTTGGTTTGTTAGTTTGTTGTAACAAGACTTGTTACATCCGAAAATCATTTTCCATATACGATAAACAATTTTCTAGCTTAATTCCTTATTTATGCCCTATATAGTAGGCTTTTTCAATGTCGCAAGTTGATACACTTATTAGTGTACACATTTTCAATATTACTCACTACATAGGAATGATTCTCGATATAATTTAATCCCCACTAATTTGATAGGTTATCGCACTTCCTAAACAAAAAAGTATATGAAAATCAAGTGTTTTTGTTATACACGATATAGTGTACGATAACCAATTTATTCATTCTTTTTCATTTCTGCGTTATATTCCGCTTCAATATCATCCATAATGTCACGAAGATTTTGAATATCCGACTTAATAAAGTATGCCTTGCCTTTAATATCAAGTGGATTTCCATTCTCACATGCAAGTAATATTCTTTCTTCCATGAGTCGGATGCCAGTTTTGATTCCGTCTGCAACACCTTTATCATATTTTTCTTTTAACATTGTATCAAGTTTCTTTTCGTCTACTAATAACATAAATAGCTCCTTTCTGAATGCGTTTCTTCTATATTAACGTGTTCTTATATTAGCTTGATATGCTTTTGTAGTGCATCCTCAATCTCGTGCGATTGTAGTCCTATATATCTTTGGGTTGTAACTGTTGAGGAATGTTGCAGCAGTACACGCACCAAGTTAATATCATAATTATTGTTTACATAGATACTTGTCGCAAAATACTTTCTAAATGAATGTGAACCGATTCCCTTAAGCTCCAAGTAATCACATGTAAGTTTCAGATGCTTTGTAACAGCTCTTTCAGATATATCAAATAGTTTCGCATTTGGATGTATATTGTTGGTACTGTAAACTCTCTCCGCTTTTGCGTTTTCTGTTCTATGATGTTGAGTCTGTATCTATCACCATCTCTTATTATGTCTGATAGCCTTAAATGTAATATGTCACTGATTCTAAGTCCAAGATTTGCTTCAAGTGATAAGGCTGTAGCAACTCTGTTGTTTGGCTTTACAATATGACCATCTGAACAGATAAAACCCTGTCGGATTGTTGTTATGATTAGTTTGTATTGTTCCTCTGTCAATGCGACAGTTTTCTTATTCAATATATCACCGCCTTAAAAGTTCCTATTACTGACAATATTTAGTTCTTATTTCCATTGATTTATTTGATAGCTTCCAGTAAACCGCACCAATAAAGGAAAGTTCCATTTCCGTAACAGATTAGGTACTAAAGTTTTTATTGTCATTTCTGTTGTACTATCTTATACTATCAATGTAATAAAAACACTTTCAATTTCTCCACACTTCCAACAATTTTTTCAAAATAATTTTTATGAGGTAAATAATGAATATAGAAATACACGAGCGTAATCGCTTCAATGAGCTTTTACATAAGATACATAATAATATAGAAGATACTGCTTTTAAATTGCTTTTAAGCATTCCAGAAGATATGATTCCAAGCTCCCTTATGAATTGGACTGAGCATTATATTGATAAACGTATGAATGAGTTACAGTATCAGCTTATTCGTGACAACTGGCGCAGTGTAGAGCTTGAGAAAGCAGCAGTACAACTTAATAGCAAAAATTAAAGTAAACACCTTTGGATTTCCATTGGTGTTTTTTATTGAACATTTGTTTTGTATATGATATAATTGTCTATGTAATTGAACAGAAAGCAGGATGTGATTTTCCGATTGTTAGATGCCCTCTAGTATTACAAAAGGAGGGTGATGCCCTATGAGTTTAGATAATGTATTAACTCTTCTACTCGTCATATTTGCGGCTCTGTCATACATAGACAATCATAATAATAAAAAGAAATAGCATCCCCAACCCTCGCAAAGTTTAGGATGCTATTCTTATTAGTTTTTCTTAACTGAGGGTAAATCGGAGTCATATCCGATTCACTTTCTAAGTAGATTATACATTAGGGTGCCTGAGAAATCAAGTACCCTTTTTGAATATAAAAGAAACATGGGTTTCCTTGGAAAAGTTAGTGCATTTTCATACATATTTTGGTGCAAATTCAACCATTTATGGTTCTCTCTCCATCTTATCTTTGATTGCTTGACGTATAAATCCTGCTTTTGAGCAATTTTTAGCTGTACAGTAGTTGTCTAGTGTTTCAGCTTCCTCTTTTGGCATTGATAACTTGACTTGTTTGTAATTGTTCTTTATATATTTGTCGTTTGCTTTTCTCTGTGCGTCTGAAAGTGCCAACATCTTGTCCTCTCTTTCTTATACTAAGGTTAGTATATCATAAAATAAAAAAATTACAACTTGATACATAGGCTCAATAATCTTCTGGTAATACTCCACATGATCTTATGCTTTGTATTTTCGCTTGTCTGATACATGAATATCTCTGTTACACGCTCTCTAAAATCTTCTGGTAATATTGAACCTTGTTACACGCTTCACAAGTACATTGTAAATTGGTTACTGTATTCTTTCCACCATTGGCAAGCGGTTTTATATGGTCTAATGTCATATCATCATATGTGATTTTTCGTCCACATAGTACACATTTACCTTCTGCATTATTATAGATAAGCTCTCTGACCTCTCTGGGAAATTTAATTTTTCCATTTGTATAACGCTTGCAAACATAACATGTTTCTAAGTCTTTGATATAATATCCTTTTGTTTTGCCTGGTGCGTGTTGAAATATTATATTGGCTATATCTATACTATCAAACCACTCTGCTTCTAGTATATTACTTGTCTTTCCAACTTTTCCAGACCTAGATTTTGTTATATATGTATTTCCATTAGTGATAACGTACATACTTTTTTCCTCATTTTCCCTCTGCTATCCAATACAGACAGCAGAGGATTTATATTAATATTCCATCTGACAAATCATTAATAAGCCTTCTGGATGTTTACGAGTTCCCATGATATTTGTAAATTCTTTAATATGCTTAATATCGGCTTCTGTTAGATCTGTAAGATTTCCCTCTTCATCAGCTTGACCGCATACAATCAGATTACCAACTAACATAGCATTTCCCATATCATCTATGGCTGATATTCGTGGATCAGCTTTAAATGTGCCTTCATCGTCACAAATAATCTCGTATCTCTTTCCCTTGATACTTCTGTTTACTATGTCTATTGTTGTACAGCCTATAAGTCTGTAATAGTCTTTAAGCTCATTCGCTTCTACAACCTCTGTTTTGTTTTCCATTACGTTAATTAAAAGTGCTTTCATAGTTCTATTACCTCCTACTGTTCAGTGTCTTTTTTATTCTTGTCATTTCCTTGTAAAACGATGATTGTGGCAATTCTATCAAGGTGCAGATTTCAGTATTGTTATAACCTTCTGCTTTCATGCAAACGATTTCCTTTTGTGTTTCCGTTAGCTTACTCAATATGTCCTGAACTGCTACATTTTCCATAATATTTGATTCTGCCGATTTCCCACCTACCATATTATATAAATTCTCTGTATCGTCATTATCTGCATCCAGACTTAATAAAGATTCTTCGGTGGCTCTCTTCTGTGCTGTTTCCGTTCTAAAATGGTTTCCAATTTCTGATTGCATATATTTCCATGCTATTACAGAGAACTTATATTTCTCTTGCAGGTCTGCTCTCTTGCTATACACTTGTACCGCCTTGAGATAGCCGAAAACAACAATATTATAATAATCCTCTATACTGTACCCTTTGCTACTTAGGAAGCTGTATATTAATTTGTGGTTGTCCTCGGCAAACTTGCGCTCATTGTCTGTTAGTCTTGTTAATTCCATTTATCGCACCTCTCTATTCTTCTATGCTGTTCGCACAATCTGCGAATCCGTCCTCATAACCTTTGTTATACATTGGGTTATCAAACTTAGATGATTTACGTTCCATTCTGTACTCGTCTATCTTCTGGATTAAATCTTCGTATACTTGGGCTGTCTCATAATGTCCATCTATTTGTGAATAGGCTATATAAACATTTGATTTTCCTTCTCTTACTTCTAATATAGAAAAATCTCTATATGTCTTTAATTCCTCTACAACCATATTGTTTTCACTCCTTCTGATAATCGGGGAACTTTGATTTGTTCCCCTTATGTAATTGATTAACCGATACACATTAAAATGATGTCTTTGATTTTTGCGATATAACGAGAATACCTCCCATAGCTAATATGTAACATGTTGCTAATTTCTTTACCGCTGTAGCCTTCTATAAGTAACAAAACAATTTTCTTGTACTGCTCTTTTTCAAGTTCATCAATTAAAGCACTTGTATAAAGGCTATCTATTACAATGTCATTGAGTGATATTCTGTCATCCTTCAAAAGATTATAAAAATCGCAGTCATCAGCTTCAGCTTCATTATTATTAATGGCTTCCATTCCTTCTATGCTCCATATACCGCCTTCTGGACATCTTTTATATCTGTTTAAGTCTCTCCAATAGTTGCTCCTTGCATTGTCAAGTGTCCTGAAAAACACCTGTTCAAATTTAAGGCTCTGCAATTTCTCATATCTCAAATACTTCTTAACACTATTGAGATAAGCAATAATCAAGCGGTCATACCATTCCTCTATGTCAAGGTCATGTATTCTCATGTAACGATACATTAAATTATGGTGCGCTTCTGCAAATACTCTCTCCTCTGCTGTTAATGGACTGTCGGATAATGGTCTTTTAATCATAGTAATTACCTCTACTTTCTTTGTATTTTATTGATTTGTTGTTGTGGCATTTCTTCCGATAGCCTAGTCAGCTTTGATGCTACTGCTAAACCAACTAGGCTTTAAAGCTTCTGCAAGTTTAGAAATTGTATATTGGATATACACAATCGAGATTCAATCCCTCTTCAAACCAACAGTGATTGTTTATCTCTGGAATATCAACGATAATATGGTCATCGTGTACCTCGGTAACAATACCCTTCTGCATAGTTCCATCTATACTGCACTTGACATTCTGACCGACTTTGAATAGATGTTGTAATTTGCTCATGCTCTTACTCCCTTCTAAAATATGTTGAAAAAATTCCAACTTGGATATATATAACCGCTTGTCATATGGTGCATCATTACATTTATGTAACTTGCAACGAACCACACCATGATAATTATTGATACTATCAACAGTACATTGTATATAAAATGTTTCATGTTCTATCTGTCCTCCGCTTTGTAGTGGGTGGATTTACGGCTCCACCCTTGCCGTTGTCGGTTACTACTTCACACGTAAAACGCTGTATGTTGTGACTTTCTCGTAGTCTGTCAAGTCTCCTAAGTCTTCCTCAAGTCTTTTCTTATCTAACGTTCTTCTTGTCTGCGACTTGTAAGTAACTGTTGCCGTGTCTGTAATTTCAGTGTCAAGGTTGTTTTCTTTCATATAATCTATGATTTCAACCTCAATCGCGTTTGCTTCGTCTGCGGTTTCTCGTTGTAGAGCCTTAAGACTCCTTAACTCATTGATTTTGTTCTCAAGTTCTTTCTTTGTCATACTCATAAAGCGTACCTCCTTATAAAAAATGTTATTGATTTGTTAAGGTCATTTCCTTGACCTTGTAACTGTATTATACATTGGTACTAATATATTTTCAATTCGCATAATAGCTAAAATTATATTAGTACTAATAGTCGTTTTTATATATTAGTACTAATACATTTAGCAGCATTATCAGATCTGCACAAAAAACAGCACATAATATTAGTACTAATGTATATTGCATATATTGGTACTAATGTATATAATATAGTTAACAAATAAAACAAAGCACTTTTTAAGGAGGTTTCATATGAGTATTAACGTATATGAATTGGTAACAAATCGAATTATTGAGCAGTTGGAAAATAACATAATTCCTTGGGAAAAACCTTGGAGTGGCACGATTGACGGAGCATTTAACAGAGTAAGCAAAAAGCCTTATTCAATACTCAATCAGATGTTACTAAAATATGATGGTGAGTATGCAACATTTAAGCAATGGCAAGAGTTAGGCGGTCATATTCGCAAGGCTGAAAAATCAGAAATAATTGTATTTTGGAAAATGTACCCAATAAAAGAAAAACAAGACGATGGAACAGAGATTATAAAAACAATACCATTACTAAAATATATAAATGTATTTCACATTTCACAAGTTGACGGAGTAGAGCCACTCAAACAAAAGGTAACACACGACATAGAGCCAATAGATAAAGCAGAAAAGATATTAAATGACTATTGGAACAGAGAAAACATAACAATTGAACATGTTAAAGGTGATAAGGCTTTTTATAGTCCTATGTTTGACAAAATACAGTTACCATTGTTTAAACAGTTCAAACAGTCAGAAGATTATTACAGCACAGCTTTTCACGAATCCGTGCATAGCACAATGAAAACAAGCAGATGCAACAGACAAGAGGACAGAAAAGGAAAAGTTGTCTCGTTTGCTTCGGATGAGTACAGCAAAGAAGAACTCTGTGCAGAAATTGGAAGTGCTCAACTTATGAACATAGTTGGAATAGAAACAACAAAAAGTTTTAGAAACTCAACGGCATATATACAAAGTTGGCTAAAGGTTCTTAGGAATGACAACAAGTTTATTGTATCGGCAAGCAGTAAAGCAGAAAAAGCAGTAAATTATATCTTAGGTATTCAGTAATAATAAAAGGGTGTAGGTAATAAAGCCTACACCCACGCAAAGGAAGGAAGTAAAATATTATGTTAAAATCAATAAAGAACATTGCAACAGCTACAGTTATAGTTATTATGTTAATAGGTGCGTATTATCTTGGAACTACACAAGCAAAGACCGAAACAGTTGAAACTATCCCACAAGGCTATATATCACTAGATAAGTGCATACCGCTTGATGATGTAGCCTATTATTATATTAATAGTTATGGTTATCCTTGTTTTGAATTAAAGGATACACGCTATCAATTAAATAATAGTTCTAATATGTCCTATGATGATATTTTGAATGATTTACCGCTTGATACTGAATATCAAAACGACTGTATAGATATGAAACAAGTAACAGACTTTACAGCAACAGAGAACAGCTTACAATTATATACTGCGGACGGTAACGGCTACTATTGGGAAAGATAACAAGATATTATAAGGCTATGGGTGTAATGCTCATAGCTTTTTTATTTTGTGGTGGGGTGGGTTTTCATTCTGAAAGTGTTTTTGATATTGTAAATCTGTACTATCTGTACTATTCGCATGAACTTTGAAAAATTGTAAAGTGGGGGGTACTATAAACTAATTTTTATGTTTTGATTTTCCAGGATCTATATATCTGATTGCTCTATACACCGACTAAAAAATATAACCTCTCCGATATTTTATCAGCTTATCTTCCACTCTACCGGGGGGGTATGTTTACATTATAAAATTCAAGTACCTGACTGTCCTATATACATACCCTAATTTATTGTACTTTATCACACCACAGTTATAAAATCTCGCATAAAACGATCTCCCCTAACAAGTTATAGTCTGAACATTTTTTGTGTAGAATTTGCACATAGAATAAAGAAATACACGAAAAAAGGATTGCATAATACTTTGCAATCCTTTCATATCATATTTTATGCTTACTGTTTTTTACTCATATCATTCAATAATGACTGTGCTTCGTTTAAAGAATCAACACACGCTGTTAGCGATTGTGCCATATTTGTTTCATACACGAATGAACCGAATCCGGTGTTCTTATCTAAATCATCATATAAATATATTTTTGCTCCTGCAACTTCAAAATAATATGCGACTTTTGAAAACTCTGGATATTGATAAGCTTGCTTTGATGCTTCAAATAATTTATCTTGTATTTCATAATCTATCTGATTTGCTTGGGATATATATGATGTATCATAAAACGAATCAGTCAGCGCCATTGTATCAAGCGAATTCTGCACCATATCATATGTTTCCTTAATCGTGTTATTAAAAGACTCCAAAACATCATATAATTCATCTACATATTTACCACATCTATCACAATACCCTATACGTGTTGTGTGTCCTAATGCTACACCATTTTGCTGTTTACATCGCTTGCATATACTTGGTTTTTCACAAGTTGCTTCATCCCAATCATGTCCTAAAGGTTCACCAGATTTTTCCTTACATCTAGTACATTGTTTAGGTTTTTCACAAGTTGCTTTTTTCCAATCATGACCTAAAATACAAGTATTGTTTTTTATATACACATATCCCAATCCTGCCACAATAGATACTACAACCAAAATTGCAACTATGATAACTATTTTTCTTTTGTTTGTTCTTTTCAATTTATATGCACAATTAGGACATCTTTTTACACTATCGCTTATTTCTTTACCACACTCAGGACATTTTATAATTGCCATATATTCACCTACTCTCCTATTTCAGTTTGTTTTTAATATCCTGTAATAACTGTATAATTTCTGCGAATCCAAGAAACATCATACCACTTACAATAGTTCCTATCTCTGGCAAAATAAATCTTGCAAATGAAAATGCATATCCGTAACCATCTCCACCAGCAATTACAATACTTCCTATCGTACCAATAATCAGAATTAAGATACCGATAGCTTTTAAAATTCCACCAACAGTGTTTTCATTGTTAATTGAATCCGATGTTTGAGTGCTTTTCTTCTCTTCTGGTAACATACTACTGAATGACGCACCACAGTTAAAACATTTGCCAGAAGCTTTTTCATCATTATTTAATAAGGTTTTACATTTAGGACAATAAACATCTGACATAATATCTACCTCTCTTTATTCGATAATCCTGATTGTTGAATAAGCATCATTTTTAAGAATTGTCTTAAATCTATCCATATCAATAGAGCCTACTTCAATTCCATTTTCTTCATATCCTTTTAACAATGCAGCACCTAACATGTACATAAAATAATTATCATCGTCCGAATCATAATCTTCTTTGATTTGTTCTATGTCATCTGATTTCGTATAAGCATCTAACTTATATTCCTTTTTTTCCTTGCTATATGCACATAAAGCAAAACTTTCTGTATTTCCACCGAAGCCATTTTGTGCGCCCAAATGAATTGTGATATATGGATGGTCTTTGTCTATCAATGTATCGGTTTCTTCTGTACTATCTTCCGTACTTTCTTTGGTGTCTTTCTTGTCTTCAGCATCCTTTCTTCCATTATAGAATTTAACTTCATATACAGAAATTGAATCCGGATTTTTTAATATTTCTTTGACCGCATTTACAGACGAATATGCACATGATTCATATTTTACTTGCTCTATGATTTCATTAACATCCTTGTACCCCTCGATTGTTTTTAACAATTTATCCGCATCGTTATATTTGCCCTTTTCCAAAAGTGTCATAGCTTCATTATATGTATTCTTCGGCTTAATAACTTTTACATTGTAAACAATCAGTCCAACCACAACCACCACAACGGCTACCACTATAGGAATTATAATCTTTTTCAGATCCTTCTTTGGTTTCTCTACAGGTGCTATTTGTACTGGTGTCTCTACAGTTGTTCCTTCTTCAAATGGACATCCGCAATGTACACATTCTGTAGCATCAATCGGATTTTCTTTTCCACAGTCGCTACATACTTTAGTAGCTAGCTTCTCCTCAATCAATATCTTTCCACAATGTACACACTTCTTTGCTTTGTCTGAAATCTCTTTACCGCATTCTGGACACTTAATCATAGACATATTATTCTCCTCCTTTAAACAGTACTATAGTTCTATAAGTATTACTTTATCACATTTTGTATTACTTATCAATATTTTATCGTGTAAAGTGATATATTATCATCAAAAAGAGGTAAAGAATGAAGCCATTAAAGAACAGAGTGAGTCTTACACTTGATGAGGATATAATTGAAAAGATAAAACAGCTTGCAGAGAATGATGATAGGTCATTCAGCCAATATGTAAATATGGTATTGAAGGAACATTTGAATAAGATTGATAATGATGGGGCTGCTGAATAAGGCAGTTCTTTTTATTTTAGAAGTGTATTATGTGCATATCTGAATCGGAATTTCAGAATTTCTCAGCATTCTCATTCTGAGAATCCTGAAAATGATTCTTTCCAAACGCTATTAGTCCACAGTGGTCTAACTCTACCCTGAAATGGGGTAACGGTTTGTTAGGTTCATTTGAACCCTGCCAAAATAACAAGACGAAAAGTTTTCGCTTTGATGGAGTTATGAAAGTATTTCTTGACTCCAAAAGCACAAGCCCAAGTTGGACATGTGCTAAAACAGATAGTGTCGGTTTAGAACTGTTGCATATTTGCGATAGTTGGTCATGACCACTTATGGGAATTTTCGCACACTTGTATGCGAAAGATCCCATGAGTGTAAACCAAAAGGTTGTATCACCCCCAGTTCCCCACAGAGAACAATCCTCATATCCTTTGAATAAATCAATAAAAATCGTATCAAATCCGCTTCAAAATACCTTATAGGTAAACTTGATAATCTACGAATATACAAGGCCAAATTGACCTCAAAATCATTGATTTAAGCAAACAGATATACCATAGGTGGGGCACTCTTAAAGCTGTAGAATTAAGTAGCTAATGCAACAGTGGCAATATCTGAAAATGGTAAAAAAATAGGGAATCGGATTATTTCCCGCTTCCCTTTATTTTATCATTATATAACGTGGCTAAGTATAACAAGCATAATTCTATATCTATTCGCTTGATAAATGGTTTAAAAATATACTCATCCATATTGAACTTTACATTGTTGATGATTTTTTTATTATCGCTACTAACAAATCTTTTATTATATGTTGTAATTGATAATACAGCTTTTATCAACTCTTGTTTTTCTTCTTTGACAACAATTCTATAACAAGCAATTGAACCTTTTAATTCATCATTCTCATTTATGCGATCTTCTCCATCTCTAATGTAACTATCCAGTTTTCTTGCTTGTTCCTTACTATTATAAAACAAAAATGGCTCTTTTGAACTTAACACTTTAGAAAAAGTCGACTTTTCATCCATTAATTCATCAATAGTTAATCCTTTTTCTGGAGAGAGACTGTCCGCTTGTCTCCATACATTATTTTCCATCGGAAAATTATAGTATAGGCTTATGTATAATTCATCTGAATTTATACTATATTCTTTCTGATACAATAATTTACACAAGCAATTATTCATTTTATCTAAAATGTGTTTCAATTGCTCACACGGGTTACTTACTATTTGCGGAATATCTACTATTTCCCCATTTTTTATTTTACACAATCGTTTCTTTAATGTAATATATTTATTATCACATATTTTATTTGTTTCTATATCCACATTTTCTAAAACAACCAATTTTCTTTTATCTTTGTCATTATTGAGTTTACTGTATTCATAATATCTTTGTGCCATTGCCAATAAACACGAAAATCCAACCACTAAGATTGTAAGAATCGCCCCCAAAAAGGTAAACTGTCTCTTCCCACTCGCATCTGTAACTATGAAATGTAGCTTTTCGCCCCAAAAACTCAATATTAACGAAAACCATATACTAGAAGTAGACATCAAAACAGATACAATCAACCATTTCTTTTGTACCCATTCGTGTAATCTAATAAGTAATTTTTTTAAACATTTGTTCATATTCATCTATCGCTTTACAACTTGCTGATTCCCAAAACGCATATACTTTCTTTAGGTATCTTTGTCTCCTTTTTATATTTTTGAGACCCTAAAATATTGTCAAATACAACTCTTAATGTTAATATTCTTTTTATCATTATAAATACCTGTCCAATCCTTTTCCATATTTGTTTTAACATTATAACTCCTTTTTACAATATAGTAAACCGCCTTTTTTAATTTATTCATACCAAATCGGTTTTATTCTTTATTTGTTTTCAAAACATGCTTCTATAAGGCATACCGGATAACCTAATATCCAATATGCCCTAGATTTTATCTTTCCTCATACGGACTATAAGGACGCACCTCATATTTAATCAGTGCATCAAATAGTCTGTCTGGTATCTTATCTTTATATCTCAATGCCAATGTTCTAATCTCTGATTCCTTGAATAGCTTATATTCTTGAAATGCCTCTTCCTCTGTGTCCCAATAATGCAGCTTAACTTGTTTGTCATGCCCAAATGGTGTGATTCTTGCAAAGAACTTATCCCTTGCTTTGTCATAATCAACACCGATAGCATAAACCTTTGCTGATTTATAACGGCTTCTTCTCTTTGTAGCACTTGCCAAGGCAGAATTGATAGTCTCAGGCAATATACAACACTTATCTGGTGCATACTCTTTATTGCCACGACATAATAAATCCTTATCAACTGCCATGCGTTCTCCGTCACACTCATAATAGTTAGCAGAATACCATTCAGCAAAAGAATCTCTGCTATTCTTCCACTCGTCACACATATAAGCATCATCGTAGCATTGATTTACAAATAACGAACTACCACCATAACATCTTGCATAAATCCCCTCATAAATTTTATAAGCTGGATTGCCCTTTACAGTATTGTAATCATAATATTCCTGCTCTCTGCCAAGCTCCGCAATTGTTTTAACATGCTTGCGTAACAACTCATACTCTTCCGCAGATACATAAATCAAATTCTTATAATAGTTGTTATTCATATTCTCGTCTATGTGCCATATCTTATTGCATCCTATCGGCTTGATTAAGAAATACTTTGCTACAAGAATTTCTGGACTTGTCTCTTCATGCAAAGCAGTTCCGTCAATGTCATAAGTTACAATCGCCCAATGCACACTTCTTTTTGGATCACCGCTATCCATTTTATGAAAGAAGAATGTTTTATCTTTCCTCATATTGTTTGTAAGTCTGCCATGACTTGAAATCCAATAATGCTGTGTATCTTCCAACTGTACAAATATTTCATCATCTCCAAGTAAATCTATATTATTCTTTTTTGTGTCAAGCACTTTATCATCTGATAGCTTTATGTAATCTCTGAACTCTTTTCGTTCAAATCTTCTTCTATCTTTGACCTTTATATAAGCCATATTTCCTTTTTTCTCCTTTTTTATAAATCAGAAGGTCAAGAAATAGGTGCGACATAAATGACGCACCCTAATAAACTGCTATATGTCACACACATGTGTGCGAAAGATTATCAACCAGCCATTTTTTAGGCTCGTTAAAATAGCTCAAAGGAATTGTTACTTTAGCCCTGTAAACTGCTATGTGCAGCAGTCGTGTTATTCAATTTCTGAGTTTGTCAAGTAAAGTGCGTAAGTTTTTTGTTACCTGTAACTTACACACTTTATATTACACTCTCCAATTTCTCATATTGGAAACTGTGCAGAATTGCACGTTAGATATTCTTGATCTCTGATACAGGCTTTCTTTTACTTCCTGCCTGTTGGGAAATATCCATCATATTTTTTGAATCGGTGTATGTCTGCCGATTAAATATAATCTACTGAAATCTGAAATGAGATATTTCTAGCTAAAAACCCGTCATATGTGATTGCACTGTTAGAATAATTTTGTATATGATTACTATCCCATTTATCAAATATGTCATTAGAGATGCGTTCTGATAATAAATCAATATGATTGTTATAGTTTTCATCATAATTTATAACTGTTGATGTAATTATAATACTCACAGAAACTGCATTTGTATCTTCATATTTAAATTTCTGCCTTAAATCAGTATTATAGAAAATATATGTATTATCTTTTAGTCTACTAAAACTTGTTAAATGATCATATATATTCTTTCCTAATAGTTCTTTCGCATTCTTATAATTATTTTCTTCGTTACCAAGCAAAATTCTTGTAACTTCTGAATCCTGTAAAATCATTTCCTTAATTGCCTGTTTCATAAATGTAACTGCATTTTTCTTTGTTTTTGTCATAATATTAGTTCTCCTTTACTATAATCTCATACTTAATGTTACACGTATCATCTTCTGATACATCCTTATTCTGTTGTAAATGTATACCTAACAGAGTTACCATACACCCTATATCATCCTTGCACTTCTCTGGTAACTCAAAATAAGCATCCTTTATATGTAATATTTGTGCCATTATTTATCCTCATTTCCTATATTCTGTTCTCTGTATCTATCCCTAAGATTATTACTCGGTGTAATCTTCACAACTTGATATGCCTCATGCCGATACACTTTATCACGCACAATATCATATCTATTTCTAGGTGGTATTGTTACTGGCTCAATCTTCAAAAGATTATTCAAAAGAATGGCATTATCATTGTCCATTTCCTCATATACCAATTCATTTAAAGCAACAAGCATTGCTTTAATATCCTTTTTATACAAACCTGTCTTTTCAGATAGCTTGTCTATTACATCTTTCTTGTATAGAATCATTCTGTTTTCCCTCCTTCCTTACACTCTGACTGTATATCCTTGACTTTTCAAATAAGCAACTGCATCTCTTATCAATGCACCGTTGTCTACAGTATTTGCCATTGTTGCATCCCATACATGAGGTGTATTAGATGCTAAATTCTTTCCACCATGCAGACCTTCATTCGCCCATGTTGCGACCTGTTGACCAGTTACACCATAGTAATTACTCATATAATCCACATCAATATAAACCGATGCTACCGCCTTACCTCTGATGATTCTTGCATCAACCTTAAAGCCTGACCTCAAGAAGTCATACTGTCTGCGATAATAAATCGGATCATATGAATCGTAATATCTCTGTAGAAAGAAATTCAATGTCTCATATACTCTATTCGCCATTCCATCAACCATTTTCTGCATTGTCGGCTGCAATACAATAGCTAAATCGTCCATATTATTTATTGCTTTTGCCATGCTGTCTGCTCCTCTCTGGTGCATCAATTACAGAAATATCCTTTGCGTTATAATCGCTTCTGTCATTTACAAATGGTCTAAAGAATACATAATATCCCGATTCAATATATTCATCATTTAAATTAGAATTATGGATAAAGCATAATTTTCCATTATCACCACGGATAACCCCATATCCTTTATCTTTAAAATATATCGTTACTGTTCCAAACATTTAATTCCTCCTTGTATTTTTTCTAATGAAATGCGTATTTCTTAATTTGATCATATAATGCCTCTGTGACGCTGTAATCGGCTCATACAGGCATTTTAAGACCATCAGTGTATATTTTTATGTCTATCACTTTTAAGGCACTAAAATAAGACCACACAATATATTACAATTGATATGGTCTTATTAAGATGTCCTAATCATATGGATTACGTCATTCATTATTCAGTTGTATTTTCAGCTCATATTTGACACCATTTATGAACCACCAAAAACACCATTTTAAACCCACGGCATGAAAAATTATGCCAATTTATGCCAACTTATACCAAGATTTGGTGTTTTTATGTAATTTTAATTTTTCCTAAGAAGCCCCAGAATACCGCTATTTTCCAATTATCTCGCGGTTGTTTATGAACTCGTACGGCACCTCCTGGTACACATAATAATTAAGCCAGTTGGAATAAAGTATATTGCCGTGTGACCGCCACTGTAAAAGCGGTTTTTGTGTATCATCATTATCCGGATAGTAGTTCACCGGCATATCTATATCAAATCCCTTTTTCTTATCCCTCTCGTACTCATTGTGAAGAGTATATCTGTCATACTCAGGATGTCCCATCACAAAAATCTTTTTACCGTCCTGATCCATCAGAAGGAACACTCCGGCATCATCCGACTCCGCAAGTATGGTAAGCTCAGGATGTTTTAATATATCCTCCTTTAAGACCTCGGTATGCCTTGAGTGTGGTGCGTAAAACACGTCATCGAAGCCTCTGACAAGTGGGATTTTTCTGTTCTTTACACGGTGCGCATACACACCAAACTTCTTCTTTGGAAGCACACGCTTTGGTATGCCGTAGTGATAATATAATCCTGCCTGTGCACCCCAGCACAGATGAAGTGTGGAGAAAGCATGTGTCTTGCTCCACTCCATTATACTGCATATCTCATCCCAGTAGTCTACCTCCTCGTATTCCATAAGCTCAACCGGTGCCCCTGTGATTATCATGCCATCAAAGTATCTGTCCTTTATATCATCAAAGGTCTCGTAAAATTTGTTCAGATGACTGAGTGATGTGTGAGTGGCCTCGTGAGTAGATGTGGTCACAAACGTTACATTGACCTGTATAGGGGTATTTGACAGTGAGCGCAGTATCTGAAGCTCTGTGTCCTCCTTTAATGGCATGAGATTTACAATCGCAATCTCCAGCTGTCTGATGTTCTGATGTGATGCCCTGTTTTCGTCCATCACAAATATATTTTCTCTCTCAAGTATTTCCTTTACAGGTAAATCATTTTGTGTCTTTATAGGCATTTTATAACCTCTTTTCTAACGCCCAAACATCTCTATAAATGTATCCTCCGAGATGATAGGTATTCCTAATTCTTTTGCTTTTTTATTTTTTGATGAAGTAGATTCAGTGTCGTTGTTTACCAGATAGTCTGTCTTTTTTGACACGCTTCCTGTCACCTTGCCGCCCTGTGACTCCACATATGCCTTAAACTCGCTTCTGTTGGCAAAATCATGCACATCGCCTGTGATAACAAAGGTCTTGCCGTTTAAGCTTCCCTCCGACATATCCTTTATATCGACCTTTTCTATGTCAAGCTCCTTAATCAGTGCTTCAAACATCGCGCTGTTTTTTGGATTTGCATACCATTCAAGTATGGAGCCTGACTTTTCCTGGCCTATACCGTCTATATCCACAAAATCTGTGGCATTTCTCATTCTGTCCGCGAAGCCATCAAAGCCTATTGCGTTGACAATCTTCTTGCCTGCATCGGTACCTATAAGAGGTATACAGAGTGCAAATATCAGATTGACCGGATGGACATGTCTGCTTTTTTCGATGGCAGCCTGCATATTCGTGCACGACTTCTCGCCAAAGCCCTCCATGCTGCTTATCTCATCAAAGTGCTCGGGCAGATGGTATATGTCAGGGAACTGTTTTATGAATCCCTCATTTATAAATTTTAGCATTGTCTGTACCGAAAGTCCATCTATATCCATTCCGCTTTTGCTGACAAATCTTGAAAACTTTTTGACATTCTTGGCTGTACAGTCAGGATTTGTACAATGCAGTGTCTTCACACCGCTGTTTTTACTTACAAATATGCGTGTCGGATGATGACACACCGGACATTCCTTCGGTATCTCAACTGCTCCCACCGCATCCTTTACAGCTATGCATTTTGGAATAATCTTGTTGGCTTTTATCACGGAAAGGGTACACTCTTTTCCCACTCCAAGCCTTTCTATTTCAGTCAGATTACAAAGTGAAGCTCTCGAAACCGTCGTACCCTCTATCTGCACCGGCTCAAAAACAGCCACCGGCGATATTGTCGAAACCGCACACGACCATTCAATATAACGAAGCCTCGTATCTACAGCCTCATCCTGCCACTTGAAAGCAAAGCCGGCTCTCGTAGCATGATGCCCTGTGACGCTTCCGCCTGCAGCGTAGGCAGTGTCATCATAGCATATGACAAGTCCGTCCACCGGCACATCCATCCTGCCACTCTCGACATCCCTTGTCCAGCGTTTTACAGCCTCATCAAGGCCTGCCGCATCTGTTGCCTCCCTTTTGACAACATTGAATTTCATATCACTAAGATAGCTCATTCTATCCCCCCATGATATGATATCATCATCTATATGCACGAGTGTAAACGCATAAAACACTACATGTCTGCGCTTCACTTCTTCCACATCATCGAGATTTAATGTACCGGATGCAAGGTTCCTTGGATTGGCATATTTCTCATCATCGTCCTCGATTGTATCATTTAACAGCTTAAAATCCGTGTAGGAAATTGTCGCTTCCCCTCTTACAACCATATGTCCCTTGTATGGTATCTCCTTTGGGAAGCCGCTTATGGCATCCTGCAAAAAGGTGATGTTACTTCCTACAGTTCCATTTCCTCTCGTCAGTATTTTCACAAGCCTGCCACCGTCATATGTGAGCACGAGTGTCAGTCCATCGAGCTTCCATGAAAGCCAGATTGGCATATCACCTGCCCATTTCTTAAGCTCCTCAATACTCTTTGTCTTGGCAAGTGAAAGTGCCGGATACTCATGCGGCTCACGATTTCCAGCCTCTGCCTCATAGCCTGCATTATGTGTCGGACTGTCCGGACGGATATATCCTGTTTTTTCCTCAAGCTGTGTAAGTTCATCAAACAGTGCATCCCACTCGTAGTTTGGCATTATTTCATCTGCGCCGTTGTAGTAGGCTTTTGACGCGCGGTTAAGACTTTCAACAAGCTCATCTATCTTATCTTTTATTTTGTTATTCTCCATGCTGTAATAATCCCCTGTCTGCTTTACTTCGCTCTTCTATCCGGATATTTCTTATCCGTATGTTTCTTATCCGTATATTTCTTATCAGAATGATTCTTATTCGTATCAGGCATAACCGGCTGATTCGAGGAATCCGCAATCAGTCTTTTGAGCCCCTTGTATTCAAGTGGTGTCACCGCCCTGTACTTTCCTCTTGGCAGGTCACCAAGCTCAATATTCATGATTCTCACTCTCTCAAGCTTAACCACACGGTAGCCAAAGTATTCACACATCCGTCTTATCTGTCTGTTGTAGCCCTGTGTCAGAATAATCTTAAACTGCTTTGAGGACAGCTTTTTCACATGGCACTTTCTGGTTGTCACACCAAGCTCTACAAGCGGTACGCCTCCTGCGAGCCCTCTAATGAAGCTGTCAGATATTGTTTTGTTTACTGTGACAATATACTCTTTTTCGTGTCTGTTGCCTGAGCGCATCATCTTATTTACTATCTCGCCATTGTTGGTCAGAAGTAAAAGTCCCTCTGAATCCTTATCCAGCCTGCCAATGGGATAAATGCGCTTTGGGTAATTAAGATAATCTATCACGTTGTTTTTTTCCCTTTTTTCTGCTGTGCAGACTATGCCGGCCGGCTTATTGAGGGCAATCAGTATCATCTCTTCTTCCTTTGATACTACCTGTCCATTATATGTGACAGTCTGTCCCTTTAGAACTCTGTCACCTGTCTTTGCTGTCACGCCGTCTATTCCTACTTTGCCGGCTTCTATCTGCCTGTCTGCCTCACGCCTTGAGCACACGCCCGCTTCACTGAGGAATTTATTTATTCTTACACCATTTTCTTCCATACCATATCCTCTTTTTAGATTGTTTTATCCGATATACATAAACCAAACAGCAGCCTTTTCTACTCTTTACAGCAGCCATTTGCTATGTAGATTAAAACACGGAGACCTTTAAGCCTCCGTGTTGCTTCTTATGATTGTATGCACATCTGTTACTTTGTATTGCTTTTACTGTCCTACTGTCTGGAGATTCTCTGTCTTGATATAAGCTCTGCCATTTGTTCCGGCGCTGTAGGATACTATAGTCCAGTCGCCCTCTGTGCCATATGCTGTAAGTGTTACCTGTTCCTTTAAGAGACCAAGCTCCTTTGCATCTGTGCTTGCACCGTCACGCACCTTTACAACATCCTTTGTCACTACCTGATACTCAGCCGGTGCCTGTGGCTGCTCGGCTGTCTGCTGATTGGCTGCATTTGTATCTGTGGTCTGTTGATCTGTGGTCTGTCCGGCATTTGCATCTGTGGTCTGCTGATCTGTGGTCTGTCCGGCATTTGCATCCGTAGTCTGCTGGTCTGTAGTCTGTCCGGCATTTGCATCCGTGGTCTGCTGGTCTGCAGTCTGTGATGCATCATCTGCCTGCTGTGTATCTGCCTCTGTAGTCTGTGTGTCTGCATCAGACTTCTTTAAATTGGCAATGCCCGACGATGTGTACCACTGCTTTATAGCACCTGTGAGTGTTGTCTCAAGCATAGTCTTTAAATTGGCATCAGAACCGACCGCCTGCTCATATGCCTTTTGTACCTCCTCATGCAGGTCTGCAAACTCAGATGAAGCAGTATACTTAGAAATAAGCTCCATAATATCGTCATCGAGTTCATTCTCGCAGTATGTTCTGTTGAAATTACTGTATACATTGTTTATAAAGAGCTTTCCGTCCTTACCTGTCTCTATATAAAAGAAGTCAAGTGTAGGTGCCTGTGTATCAACTCCCGTAAACTTTATACTGTTTTTAACAGACACAAAGTATGTTCCCTTTTTCAAACCATTCTTGGTGTAAGGTGTAATGTCATTGACTGACTCATAGTACTGGCTGACAACACCAATATAGCTCTTCTCGTTGTCGCTCATAGGTGTCGCAAGCTTGCCAAGTGTATCAAGGTCATCACCCACGTATGCCTTGTAATAATCAGCAAGTAATGTGCTGATATCGTCCTTGGCGTCATTTGTGTAATCCTTTTCAAACTCAAAATCCTTCACCGAAATCTCTGTCTGTGATCCGGCTTCAGTATTGGATTGTCTGCCATTATTGCCTCCTGCGACAACTACTATAAGTATAAGTATGAGTCCTACAAGTACACCTGCTACTCCAACGTATTTTTTATTTTCTGCGCAAAACTGCTTTATATTATCCAATGTTTCCTTGTTAAAAAAGTCCTTCATATGGTTCCTCCATTAACCCAACATATCAAAATCAAAGTATGTGACCGACGCGAATCGAACGCGCACTCGCCGGAGTCGGAGTCCGGAATTTTATCCATTAAACTACGGTCACAAAAAAAGTTACCAACTATTTATATCACATCTTTTACTTTTTTTCAATGTTACTTTTTTCTTATTATAGTCTTTTAGTGTTTTATTATAACTTTTTATGCATACTATTATAATTGATAAAAATTTGACAATATATTTCATTTATCTTATTATTTAACTGTTTGGGCATTATATATTGGAAATTTTTTCCGATATGCCATAAAAATATACCATTTTAATTAATACAATTACTATTTATATAAGGAGCAGTATTATGAGTTTCACATTTTTAAACCAGCTTCCAACTCCTGCACAGATTAAGGAGGAATATCCTCTGTCAAAGGAGCTTACCGAGCTTAAAGCGAAGCGCGATGCAATGATTTCAGATGTTATCTGCGGAAAAGATGATAGATTTCTCGTCATTATCGGACCTTGTTCAGCCGACAACGAGGATTCAGTCTGTGACTATGTCAGCCGTCTGACAAAGATTCAGGAGGATGTAAAGGACCGCGTAATCATCATCCCTCGTGTATATACAAACAAGCCAAGAACAACCGGCGAGGGCTACAAGGGAATTGCCTCACAGCCTGACCCTGAGAAGGCTCCTGACATGGTTGAGGGTCTTATCGCCATGAGAAAAATGCACATCCGTGCCATCGCAGAGAGTGGACTCACCTGTGCAGATGAGATGCTTTACCCTGAGAACTGGGGCTATGTTGAGGATCTTCTCTCATATGTGGCAATCGGCGCTCGTTCTGTTGAGGATCAACAGCATCGTCTCACCGTCAGCGGCTTCGATGTGGCCAGCGGCATGAAAAACCCTACAAGCGGTGATTTTTCCGTCATGCTCAATTCTGTTTACGCAGCACAGCACCCACATCATTTTGTTTACAGAGGCTATGAGGTTGAAACATCAGGAAATCCTCTGACTCACGTTGTTTTAAGAGGTGCTGTCAGCAAGCATGGCAACACTACAACAAACTACCATTACGAGGACTTAATCCGTCTGCACGAAATGTACGACAAGATGGACGTTGTCAACCAGGCGGCTATCATCGATACCAACCATTCCAACTCCGGAAAGAAGTTCAAGGAGCAGATTCGTATCGCCAAGGAAGTTATGCACAACAGACAGCTTTCCTCTGATATCAAATCACTTGTCAAGGGTCTTATGATTGAGAGCTATATTGAGGAAGGCAGCCAGAAGATTGGTGAGCATGTCTACGGAAAATCCATCACCGATCCATGTCTAGGATGGGAGGATTCAAAGAAGCTCATCTACGACATTGCAGAAATGAATTCTTAAACTACAAATTATACACATATTTTTTACAAAACACAAGCCACAGGAGTATATATCCTGTGGCTTGCATTATTTTGTCGGTTTATTATTTAATCATATTACTATAAGCAAGAACTGCACTGACTGTTTTGGAATCCTGGATTTTCCCTGCATAAATCATGTCGCACAGCTCCTTTAGGGTGTATATTTCTACATCGATTGACTCGGCATCATCGAGATGCTGCTTGCCCTTTTTCAGGTTTTTGGCAAGATAGACATCTACTTCTTCGTCGCAAAAGGCAACTGTTGTGCGAAGTGAAAGTAAAAACGAGATATCATCAGAGCTGTAGCCCGTCTCCTCCTTAAGCTCCCTTTCTGCACACAGTCTGGTATCTTCTCCCACAAAGTCTCTGCAGCCGGCCGGAATCTCTATTGTCTCCCTCTCGAGAGCATTTCTATACTGACGCACCATGATTATCCTGCCGTCATCAAGCACCGGAAGCACTGCCGCAGCACCCTTTCTGTGTGAGACAAAATCCCATTCCTCAGTCTTACCGTTTGCAAACTGCATTGTATCCTTGTATATATCGAGTATTGAGCCCTTATATACAAGCTCTCTTTTTTGCCGTTTCATTTCATCAATCATTTTCCTGTTTACCTTCTAAATAATTTAAATTCAGAGTTACCGTTTTGATTAGAAATCCACCTCTGTGTCATAATAGCAGCATTTGAGAAGCTTCTCCATCTCCTCCTGGCTTGGCTGGCGAGGATTTGAGCCTGTACAAGCATCAAGGATAGCATTTGCAGCAATCTCAGGAAGTCTCTCAAGGAATACCTCCTCTGGTACAAAGCCCTGCTCTGTTGGATAGCTGTCTGCTCCGTAATTCTTGATGCAGTGTGGGATATTCAGATCATCATTCATGCCACGTAAGTATTTGATAAGAAGCTCAACCTTCTCATCAAGTGTCTCTCCACCCAGTTTCATGAAATCTGCTATTACGCCATAGCGTTCCTTCGCTGTCTCATCCTTTGCATTAAAAGCAATAACCTTTGGCAGATACATGGCATTGGCTGCTCCGTGGATGATATGTGCACCATAATCAGCAAAAGCTGCGCCTGTCTTGTGTGCCATGGAATGAACTATTCCAAGTAGTGCGTTGGAGAATGCCATTCCTGCCAGACACTGCGCATTGTGCATCGCATCTCTCTTTGCCATATCACCATTGTATGAATCAATCAGGTCATGCTGTATCATCTCTATTGCATGGAGTGCAAGCGGATCTGTAAAGTCACTGTTGGCTGTTGATACATATGCCTCGATAGCATGTGTCATAGCATCCATTCCTGTGTGTGCAACAAGCTTCTGTGGCATTGTCTCTGCAAGCTCAGGGTCTACGATTGCAACATCAGGTGTTATCTCAAAGTCTGCGATTGGATACTTGATACCCTTCTCATAATCTGTGATGATTGAGAACGCAGTAACCTCTGTTGCTGTGCCTGATGTGGATGAAATAGCACAGAAATGTGCTTTCTTTCTAAGCTTAGGAATACCAAATACCTTGCACATATCCTCGAATGTGATATCCGGATACTCATACTTAATCCACATAGCCTTAGCTGCATCTATAGGTGAGCCACCACCAATTGCTACAATCCAGTCCGGTTCAAACTCAGCCATGGCAGCCGCACCTTTCATGACTGTCTCAACTGACGGATCCGGCTCAATTCCCTCAAAAAGCTTTACCTCCATGCCTGCTTCCTTCAAATAAGCCTCGGCTTTGTCTAAAAAGCCAAATCTCTTCATTGAGCCTCCGCCCACACAGATAATAGCCTTCTTTCCCTCAAAGCTCTTTAATGCCTCAAGCGCACCTTTTCCGTGATATAAATCTCTTGGTAATGTAAATCTCTGCATTGTAAAACCCTCCATATGATATTTTTTATATAGTTTCTCCCTTGTAATATTTATAAATATTGCAGCCATCAAATACTTAATAGTTGCTAAATATTACACTTACCATTTTATAACATTTTACTAATTTTGTCACGTACCATTATCTATTTTTGTGAATACAAGATATCTTATACATATATTTTTATGCAATATATACAATTATCTTCAGTAGTAATGAACAGTTACCGATAATTTATTTCATACCATAAGCACTACATTGTAAAAATCGGCTGCATTTACGTTTTTATTTTTTGCAAAAAAGAAAAGGCTTCATACGAAGCCTTTTCAAATGTACATGTTATTATGTCAAACCGACAATACGCTAATGCTCTACTTTGCGTAATCCACTATACGTGACTCACGTATTACATTAACCTTTATCTGACCCGGATACTCTAACTCAGACTCAATCTGCTTAGATATGTCTCTGGCCATGATAACCATATCGGCGTCGCTGACCTGCTCAGGAACTACCATAATACGAATCTCTCTACCTGCCTGAATAGCAAAAGATTTCTCTACCCCTTTATAACCATTTGTAATGTCCTCTAACTGCTGAAGACGATTTGAATATGTCTCCAAAGTCTCTCTTCTTGCACCCGGACGTGCCGCACTGATTGTATCAGCTGCCTGCACGAGACATGCAATAAGTGACTCCGGTTCAACATCACCGTGATGTGATTCTACTGCATTAATCACAAGTGGTGACTCTTTGTATTTCTTACATAATTCGGCACCGAGCTGGATGTGTGAACCCTCCATCTCGTGATCTACTGCCTTACCTATATCATGTAATAAGCCTGCACGCTTTGCCATTCTGACATCCTCGCCAATTTCAGCAGCCAGTAAGCCAGCCAGCTGTGCAACCTCGATAGAATGCTTTAACGCATTCTGACCGTAGCTTGTTCTAAACTTCATCTTTCCAAGAAGACGCACAAGCTCCGGGTGAATACCATGTATGCCCACCTCAAGTGTGGCAGCCTCACCCTCTTCACGAATCATATTATCGACTTCTTTTTGAGCCTTCTCAACCATCTCCTCTATACGGGCCGGATGGATTCTTCCGTCAACAATAAGCTTCTCAAGAGCTATTCTTGCAACCTCTCTTCTAATTGGATCAAAGCTTGACAAGATAACCGCCTCAGGTGTGTCATCTATAATCAGATCTACACCTGTCATAGTCTCGAGAGTACGGATATTACGTCCCTCTCTTCCTATGATACGTCCCTTCATCTCATCATTCGGAAGCGATACTACTGAAATAGTAGTCTCAGACACATGATCTGCTGCACATTTCTGAATAGCTGTAACCACGTAATCCTTAGCTTTACGGTTTGCCTCTTCCTTTGCTTTGTTTTCCATTTCCTTAATCATTTTTGCAGTATCAAGTTTTACATCTTCTTCAATGGTCTTTAAGAGATATTCTTTAGCTTGCTCGGAGGTTAATCCAGAGATTCTTTCAAGTTCCTGTAAACGCTGCTCGTTAAGCTTTGATATTTCAATCTTCTGCTTCTTGAGTTCCTCTTCCTTAACTGCAAATCCGGCTTCACGCTTCTCGATAGCTTCAAGCTTCTTGTCGACATTTTCTTCCTTCTGAACGATACGACGCTCATTACGGGAAATCTCGTTTCTACGCTCTTTGATTTCCTTATCCAGATCATTCTTAGCCTTAATAGACTCTTCCTTGATCTCAAGCATAGACTCGCGCTTCTTTTCCTCCGCAGTCTTTACAGCCTCATCAATGATTCCTCTTGCCTTCTCCTCAGCATTTCCTATCTTGGAGTTAGCAGATTTCTTCTGATATAAAGCGGCTGCAAACCATACAATCAATGCAGTAATAATAACAGAAACTACAGCAGTAATGATATACGGTAGCATTACAGGAGCACCTCCTTTATTAAATTTTCATTGTATTTCACAAATTACAACAATTAAATTCTATACTTTTTGGTGCAAATTGTCAAGGTAATTGTGACCTCATTGCAGAAAGAATCTGGCTACTCTTAAAGCCCCTGCGCATAAGAAACTGGTATATCCTGCGAAACTCCTTTTCATCACAGTTGTCAGGATCATAATGTTTCTTTTCAAGCAGCTTTGCTATATGTTCCTCTTCATCAGCAGTGTATTCGCTGTCTATGGCACAATTTATATCATCTCTGCCTATGCCCTTTGTCATAAGCTTCTGCTCAAGCTGCCTGCGGCTTAAGCTGTCCTGATGATACCTGACATATGTGGAAGCAAATCTGTAATCATCAAGATAATGAAAGCTCTTGACATAATCTATCGCTGCATCCACACAGCAATCCGGATATCCGCCCTGTGTGAGCTTTTCCCTAAGCTTTCTTTCACTCCTGTCCATCTGTTCAAGCAGATGCAGTGCTCTCTTTTTAGCTCTCTTTCCTACCACCTCAGTTATCAGCTTTTCGTAATCCGCTTCACTGATAAAGGCTCCCTCCATAATAGAGTACCGCACGGCCTCTGTACGATACAACACACATGTCGTGCCATTATCAAAGGTCGTGCGGTATTTGCCTTTACCAATATTCTCATATCCGGTAATCTCTATCATATATAACCCTGCTCACTTATTATTCTTCTGCTTCAGGCTTTTCAGATTCTTCCTGTACTGCAGCATCTTCGTCCTCAGGCTGTGTAAAGTAAAAATCCCTTACCTTTGCCTCAAGCATATCAAAAAATGCCGGATTCTCATGGATATAAGTCTTTGCATTCTCACGACCCTGTCCTATCTTGTCTCCCTCGTATGCGTACCATGCACCGGATTTGTTGACAATGCCTGCATTTACTGCAAGATCAAGCACATCTCCTTCTCTTGAGATACCCTGTCCAAACATGATATCAAACTCTGCCTCCCTGAAAGGAGGAGCTATTTTATTCTTAACAACCTTTACGCGGACATGGTTGCCGACTATCTCACCGCCCTGCTTGAGTGACTCAGTTCTTCTGACATCAAGACGCACTGATGAATAGAACTTTAATGCCCTTCCACCTGTGGTAGTCTCAGGATTTCCAAACATCACACCTACCTTCTCACGAAGCTGATTGATGAATATAACGATACAATTTGACTTGCTGATAACTGCCGTGAGCTTACGGAGCGCCTGGCTCATAAGTCTCGCCTGAAGACCCACATGGGAATCCCCCATATCTCCGTCAATCTCGGCCTTTGGTACGAGTGCCGCAACTGAATCGACAACCACGATATCCACAGCGCCCGAACGTACCATTGTCTCTGTTATCTCAAGTGCCTGCTCACCGCAGTCCGGCTGTGAAATATAGAGATTGTCAATATCAACACCTATATTTCTGGCATATACAGGGTCAAGCGCATGCTCTGCATCTATAAAGCCTGCGATGCCGCCTCGCTTCTGTACCTCTGCAACACAGTGGAGTGCAACCGTTGTCTTACCTGATGACTCCGGTCCGTACACCTCAATAATCCTGCCCTTCGGAAGACCTCCGAGTCCTAATGCAATATCAAGGCTTAATGAGCCTGTAGGTACTGTCTCTACATTCATATTGGCTGAATTGTCACCAAGCTTCATGACAGAGCCCTTTCCGTATTGTTTCTCAATCTGCGCGATAGCAGCGTCTAATGCTTTTAATTTATCTTCCTTTGCCATAATAATCTCCTATTCTCTCGCGAACAAACGTTCGTTCTGTTATTATAATAATACACTTCTATTCAATTGTCAACTAATAAATTGGAATAATTACAGAATCATATAGCTGCCCGTGATGCTATTTGTGCCTCACGCTATACTCTAAAACAGCTATAGCTAAAATACTCAAAAATATACAAATAAAACATAATTAAAAAGACAGTTGCTTTCACAACTGTCTTCATTATACACATAATCTCTCTCTAACGTCAAGTCCAAATTCAACCTTGAAATCCTTACCTAGTTTCTTCCAAACTCAGTAAGCACGAGTCCGTCATTTCTATCGAGTGTCATGCCGATGCTCCACTCATTGATGAACAAAAGAAGCGGATTGCCCTTCATGTCGACAACCTTCTTCATATCGCTTGTTCCGTTAATTGTATCTACATTGACCTCATCCTTGTTCTCAATCCATCTGATATGCTCATATGGCAGATTCTCCAGTCTGATCTGCACATTGTACTCATTTTCAAGTCTGAATTTGAGCACGTCAAACTGAAGCACACCGACCACGCCGACTATGATTTCTTCCATGCCGCCCTTGTACTCCTGGAACATCTGGATAGCACCCTCCTGCGCAATCTGTGTGACACCCTTTACAAACTGCTTTCTCTTCATGGAATCAACAAGTGATACCCTCGCAAAATGCTCAGGTGCAAATGTCGGGATACCCTCAAACTCAAATTTATCCTTTGCTGTCGTGAGTGTATCTCCTATAGAGTATACGCCCGGGTCAAACACACCTATGATGTCGCCCGCATATGCCTTGTCCACTATTTTTCTCTCATCTGCCATCATCTGCTGCGGCTGTGAAAGCTTTAGGCTCTTGCCTCCCTGCACATGGTATACCTCCATGCCGGCTGTAAACTGTCCGGAGCAGATTCGCATAAATGCTATTCTGTCCCTGTGATTTTTATTCATGTTGGCCTGAATCTTGAATACAAATGCAGAAAAATCCTCTGAAAAAGGATCAATCATTCCGATGTCAGATTGTCTTGCTGTCGGTGCATATGTCATCTTAAGGAAATGCTGTAAAAATGTCTCAACACCAAAGTTTGTAAGAGCAGAGCCGAAAAATACAGGTGAAAGCTCTCCCTTTGTGACAAGCTCCATATCAAAATCGGCACTGGCGCCATCCAGCAGCTCAATCTCATCCATGAGCTGACTTTTAAATTCCTCTCCGATCTCATCTGAAAGAGCCGGATCATCTATATGAATGATCTTCTCCGAGCCCTCTTTTGTACCCTTTAAGGTATCTGCAAAGGTCATGACCTCCTTGCTGTTTCTGTCATACACACCCTTAAACTGCTTTCCTGAGCCTATCGGCCAGTTGATAGGACATGTCGCGATGCCCAGCTCTTTTTCAATGTCATCGAGAAGCTCAAACGTATCGTTGGCATCACGGTCCATCTTGTTTATGAATGTAAAAATCGGGATATGTCTCATGACACAGACCTTAAAGAGCTTTCTGGTCTGTGCCTCAACACCCTTGCTCGCATCAATTACCATGACTGCCGAATCGGCTGCCATAAGTGTACGGTATGTGTCCTCTGAGAAATCCTGGTGTCCCGGTGTATCAAGGATATTGATGCAATATCCGTCATAATTAAACTGTAATACAGATGAAGTAACCGAAATACCTCTCTGCTTTTCTATCTCCATCCAGTCCGAAACAGCATGCTTTGCCGTAGCCTTTCCCTTTACCGAACCGGCCTGGTTTATTGCCCCTCCGTACAAAAGAAACTTCTCTGTCAGAGTAGTCTTTCCTGCATCCGGATGGGAAATTATTGCAAATGTTCTTCTTTTTTCTATTTCCTGTCTTAAGTTATCCACTGATATTTCCTCCAAACAAAATCAGAATATAGTATAGCTTAAAACGGTTCCCATTTCAAGACACTAAAAATTTATGTATCAGTCCATCGTCGATATGACAATATTTGATGCCCCGATATTTGTCTTGCGCTTGATAATGTCCTCTATCTGAGCTCTCTTTTCATCAGTCACATCGTCCTTTCCCACAATCACATCACAGCATTCATCACTGAGACTTACCACAGCATTCTTAAAGCCCTTTGCCTCCAGCATCATCTGGGCATCCTCCTCCATCTGTGCATTTTCTGTCAGCTTCACCATGGCATCGACCGCGCTCTTCTTCTCGGCCTCTGACACTCCTGCATCATCGATAATCTTCTGCAGAGCCTCCTTGTTCTTTGAGCGCACCTGCTCGCGTCCCAGCTTCACCTGTGCCACACACTCCTCGCTCTCTGTGGATGCACTTGTCAGTACCGTTTCGCCGGCATTTAATATTTCCTCTGTCGAGTCTGTCTCAAGCGCAACCTCATCTGATGCCTGTGTATCCTCACATTCCTTAGACTCCTTTGTATCTGCCTTTCCATTTACGGCTTCGATTTCAGTGGAAAGCACATCCTTTGCATTCATAAAGGTATCCCTGTTATCGTAGCTTATGTAACCGACCACTGCCAAAAGAAGTGCAAGTGTCGTAATAATTATCTGATTCTTATGGCTGCCTTTCTTCACTTTTATTCCTCCCTGGATATCATTTTTGCTATTTTTATTTTATGCATGGGCACATCAAATAATGCAGAAACCGCATTAGAAATATCGTTGTTTACCTGTGGGCTTCCTCCGCCCTGCGCTACCACAAGCACTCCTGAAACAGTCGGTTTGTCCGTGCTTGTGACATAAGGTACGCTTGCATCCTCGTCATCGTATATAACCGTAGTCTTTTCAATGCTCTCCGAGGTCTCCTTAGTATCCTTATCCACTATCCTTGTGCCATCGTCTGACAGCGTAATCATCACAGATACCTCACCCACACCGTCCATCCTTTCAAGAATACCCTCAAGCTTTTTTTCAAGCAGCTTCTCATATTCTTCATCATCGCAGGTGCTTTCACTTACTGACTTAGCTTTAGCTTTCTTTTGTGAATTACTACAGGTCTTTTTATCCTCTTTTACCGGAAGCACCACAATAAGAAGCAGTACTCCAACAAGTAAAATCACTATGTAGTCAGTTTTCTTCAGCTTCGAAAGCCGTAAACAAATCTGTCGTATCCGCGTCATATTCATACGAAATCCCCTCTATTTTCTTTGTAAGCTCAGCAAATCTCATGTCATATTCATACCCTGCCGCAAGAGGTTTTAGAATAATGACCGCCAAAAACACCCCAAGCATAAACCTAAAGTACCTCCTGTACTGCTCCTTTGGTGTTAAATATGTCATTACCATGAAAAAAAATGCCAGATACAAATAACTCTTCATGCCCTATCAACCTCCCATAAAGCTTGTAGATGCACATACTATTGCAATCACTATAAAAAACAATATAGATGCATCTCTTATCACGATATAATACAGATTTCCTGCCCTGGCAACGGCTTCTATGCCCTCCACAATCCTGTTGTCTGAAACCGGCTGCAGCGCAGCGGAAAGCAATCTGTACATCAGCGAAAAGATTAGTGTTTTTACAAGCGGGGTCAGCACAATGAAAAAAAGCACGATAATCGCCGCCATGCCAACACTGTTTTTTATAAGCATCGCACAGCCAAGCATAATTTCACCTGCACCCTGCCCAAGTCTCCCCACACCCGGTATCGCCTGAAAACTTTTTAAGATAAGGCTTTCCGATATTTTGTCCTTTGCGGGAGCAATCATGGCCTGGACTATGCCTATGCCCGCCACTATCTTTATGGATGCCTTCATTATTTTTGTAACTGCTGATTCAATAAACTCTGCAAGCTTTTCAAGCTTCTTTTCACTTGATACGTGATTGAGCACCTCAAGCACCAGAAACAGATGAATTCCCGGTATGAGCACCAGCTTTATAAGCCATTCCACTACATAAATGAGCACAAATGCCAGCATGTAAAAGCCTGATGCCGAAAATCCTTTTCCGGACGCAAGAAGTACTGTCGCATATGCCGGCACAAGCGCTGTAAGATAAGTCAAAAGCACATCAATACAGCCCTTTGCCACATCAGACAACACAAAAAAAGATGCCATAAGCATTGATATAACCGATGCATACATAAACAGAAAGCTTACATTGTATACATAATCCTGCCGCCAGAAAATAAGCCTTGAAAACACCATAAAAAGTATCGTATAGCACAGCACATTTATAATAACAGGCTTCACCGCCGCTATCTCATAAAAAAACAGCTCATAAATATACTCACAGATTTTTTCACCGGCCTTTTGATCTCCTGCCAGAATGGCATCCACTATATCCGAAAACGATAGTCTGTCCGGCAGATAATCCTTTGAATATTTTTCAATCTCTGACATATCTATTTTTTCAAGCATCTGCTGCTCAATTTTATCTGTAATTTCGGTGTCCGACGCATACACAAAACTCTGCGGCAAAAACACTACAGCCAATATGATTATTATCAAAATATATTTTTTACAAATCAAAACAGCTCTCCAATCAGCTCTATCAGGCACGACATCACCGGAATTGACATCACAACAATTGCTCCCTTCGCAAAAAGCTCTATCTGCGATGCAATTGCGCTATGACCGCAGTCCTTACAGATTGAGGATGAAAACTCCGCAATATACGCAATCCCAAGCATTTTTACCATAGTGACAAAAAATGCCGGTTCCACAGGAAGCTTTGAAATAAGTCCTTTAAAAAACTCAATTGTTGTGCCGAGCCGCTCCAATGCAAAAGCAAAAATTATAGTGCCGCAGGCCACTGAAAGAAGCATTGAAAGCTCAGGCCTGTCACGCTTTAAAAGCACTGCAAAAAATACTGCCGCAATTCCTATTATCCCAATCTTCAACATATTACAAAGAAAACATATCCTGCATTGCCTTAAACAGCTCACTTATATATGGCACAATCCAGAACAATACAATAACAAGCCCGGCCAGACTAAGCAGGAAAGTCATTTCCTCCCTTCCACTGTGTTTTAAGACCTGTCCGAGCACCGTAATCACTATTCCAAGTGCTGCTATCTTAAAAATAATCGAAATCTCCATCATCAAGTCCTTTCATCGCATACAACAATATGTTTAATCGGATTACCACATTTTTATACAAACATTTTTATACAAACATTTTTTTATAAACAATATTATATAAGCATTATTGATATCATAATCCCTCCCAAAATACCCACCGGACAGATCACCTTCATTTTTTCAACATAATCTTTCCTGTAAAAATCTATCTGTTTATGTATGTCCAAAGCACATTCCTTAAGCCGCTGCTCCATCGCAGCTGCATTTTTTTCAAAGAATGCACCTCCCATTTCAACTATCATTTTCTTTATTTTTTCATCAGATACCCTGCCCCAAAGCACCTTCTCCCACACAGCCTTCCAGCCCTCATCCCCGCTTTTACAGCTCCTGTTTGAAAGCACTTCTCCCATTCTCCTGCAGCCCTCATTAAACACCTCGCTCTTTCCTCTTATGCTGTTAAAAAACTGTGGTGCCTTCATTCTTTCTCCTGCCAGATAAAATGCCCCCTTTTCAAGCAAAAGCATAAAATCATACAGCATCGCTATATCTGCCTTTTTTCTTTTGCTGTAATCGTTTATCAGCCCCAATACCGCAAACAGTACTATACAAAAGCCTGTAAGCTTCATCATAAATGCTATAGCGCCTCACCCCTTTTTCATCATGGTCTATAAACACAAACCGTTCTATGGCATGTGGCAGAATTTTTCTTCGCAGATCATCTGCATTGGTGCCATGTACACTGCCAAGTATCCTTATTCCACAACTCACAAGCTGGTTTAGTGCCTCGATATCGCTTTCTCCTCCCAGCTCATCCACCGCAATCACATCCGGGGACATAGAGCGCAAAAGCATCCTCATGCCAAGTGACTTCGGACAGTTATCCAGCACATCACTGGAATTGCCTATATCGTTTTGAGCCACTCCCAAGTAGCACGCTGCTATCTCCGAGCGCTCATCAACCACCGACACCTTAAGAGCTTTTTTTCCGTCACAGCCATCTGAAAGTATCCTTATGCAGTCTCTTAAAAATGTTGTTTTTCCTTCTCCCGGCCGTGATATAACCAATGTATTGTAAATGCTGTTTTCATCCCGGATATAAGGCATCAGTGGCATTGCAACGTCCCTTATCTGATGGGCAATTCTGATATTTAAGGACGCTATCTCACTGACTGCTGTAACCTTTCCTCCATCGCAGCCCATCTGCCCTGCAATTCCCACACGATGACCTCCCTCCACTGTAAAATAGCCTGCTGCAAGCTGCGGTGCTATCGCGTGGAATGAATATCCGCTCAGATAATTTATCATCTCCTCAATATCGCTATGTGAGATATACACTCCGGCTCTACATCCTCCCGCAAACATATACTGCACCTGCTTTCCGGCGCGCACCCTGATTTCCTCCAGGCCACACGGCATGTACGCTTCTGCCTCAGCCTTCATCTTTTGTGGCAGATAATCAATTATATCCATATTTTTCACTCCTTATCGCCACTTCAATGGCAGGTCGGGATAGGGCTTATGCGTGTGGCTGCAGTGTCGCAGAAGCTACGCTGTGCTATTAAGACTCTGTATAAATTATGCAGTAAGTACTTCTATGCCTGACGAAACCGTCGATACTCGCCGTCCGGGCTCGATATCTCCTTGCCTCGGCGTCCATGCCTCGGCATTTCTGTGCTTCAAAGCATAATTTAACAGACTCTAAATAGCTCCGCTATACGCTTCTGCGACACTGCAGCCACACGCGTGAGCCCATCCCGACCCGCCACCGACAGTTATTCAAATTAAAAAAGGACACAGACGATTCTGATAAATCATCTATGTCCTATTTATATTACATGTCCAATTATTTTAGAACATGAAATTACTACTATTAATATTACATCCTGTCAGGAGCTGAGAATCCAAGCATATCGATACAAGCCTCAAGTATCTCCTTTGTGAGCACAAGCAGTGAAATATATGACTTCTTAAGCTCTTCATTCTCCTCAGAAAGAATCTTTGTGTCATGGTAGAAGCCGTTGAATGCGTTGGCAAGCTCGTAGATGTATGCACATATCTTGTGTGGTGCAGACTCCTCGTATGCACTCTCAATTGTAGCATTGAACTTTGCCAGAGAGAGCATGAGATTCTTCTGTCCTGCATTGACTGCCGGCATGATTGCATCCTTCAGTGCGCTGATGTCGCCACCCTTTGCCTCATACTTTGAGAGGATTGACTTGATACGCACGATTGTATAAAGGATATATGGACCTGTGTTACCCTCAAAGGATGTGAATCTGTCGATATCAAAGATGTAATCCTTGCTCGCCTGATTAGACAAATCACCATACTTGACTGCTGCAAGCGCTACAGTTTTGGCTGTCTGCTCAGCCTCCGCCTCGTCAATATTTAAGTTCTCTTTTTCCTTCTGGTTTTCCTTAATCTTATTGAGCATCTCATCGTCAATTTCCTTGAGGAGATACTCAAGACGCATTACTCCACCGTCTCTTGTCTTGAAAGGCTTGCCGTCCTTACCGTTCATTGTTCCAAAGCCGATATGTACAAGCTCTGTAGTATCCGGTACTATGCCTGTCTTTCTTGCGCAGCGGAACACCTGGATAAAGTGCATTGACTGACGTGCGTCTGCCAGATAAATCACACGGTCAGGGTTGTTCTCCTTCATACGCATAACAAGTGTTGCAAGATCTGTAGTGCTGTAAAGTGAGGCTCCGTCAGACTTTAGGATGATACATGGCGGAATCTCCTTTGTATCTGTATCCTCCTTCACATCCACAACCAAAGCGCCCTCACTCATATGTGCAAAGCCCTTTTCCTTCATCATTTCAACCATCTCAGGTACATATGGCTGTGCATCCGACTCGCCCTTCCACAGCTCAAAATGAACATTCAGATTCTCATAATTTCTCTTAAGATCTGTTACAGATACATTCATGATGTGTGAAAGCAGTGCCTGATAGCCTCTCCTGCCTCCCTGAAGCTCTTTTGTGGCAAGAAGAGCTGCCTCCTTGAAGCTCTCATCTGATTTTGACTTGCCGCTGGCTGTCGGATAGATGTCCTCAAGCTCTGATATGGTAAACGGTGCCTCCTTCGGGTACTCTCCTGTATAGCTCTCATCAAAATAAACGAGGTCAGGCTTTCTCTCGCGAAGTTCTGTGATGATAAGTCCCATCTGAAGTCCCCAGTCACCGAGATGCACATCACCGATCACATTGTGTCCCATGAACTTTGCGATACGCTTAACGCTCTCTCCGATTACTGCTGAGCGAAGATGACCTACATGAAGAGGCTTTGCCACGTTTGGTCCGCCGTAATCCACTACTATAGTGAGTGGCTTTTTGGCCTTCTCCAAGCCGTATCTGCCCTCGTCATCCTTCATATCGTTCATATATTTTGCCAGAAAAGCGGTATCCATTTTGATATTAAGAAATCCCGGCTTTACTGATTCTACTGACTCAAACATCTCATCTGACTCAAGGAGCGCTGCTACCTTGTCCGAGATCATAAATGGTGCACACTTATACTCTTTTGCCGCTGCCATTGCTCCGTTACACTGGAACTCACAAAGGTCCGGTCTGTTTGAAAGTGTAACCTTTCCGTACTTCTCGTCATATCCTGCACTGACGAATGCCTTTGTCACTTCCTCTGATATCAAATTAATCAGTTTTTTCATTGTATTCCTCCTGATATATAGCTGTTTTGCGTCAAACAGCGAATATACTTATATTAGCACACAAATGAATTGCTTTCAATATCAACCGTCATTTTTGCCTTCTGAGTAAATATTAACCGGCAACGCAACCTTGCATTTGCACCCCCAAAGGAGTATGATTTCATATGAAAATTTAAAGGAGGTCTTATCAATGAAGATAAAAACCAAACAAATAACCGTCACTGCAATTATGCTTGCAATCTGTCTTGTCAGCCAGTTCTTTAAGAACTTAAGCGTATACATCACAGGTCCAATCATTAATGCAGCTTTAATACTTACCGTACTCTATGCCGGAATGGCATGTGGCATTATCCTAAGCATTATCACACCTGTCACATCATTTTTCATCACAGGAAGTCCTGTTATGGCGGCTATCCCTGCGATGTTTCCATGTATCATGATAGGAAATATCATTCTCGTGGTATGTGTGGGACTGCTTCGCAAAAAATGCGGCAAAGCTTCCGGTTTTCCTATATCAATTGCTATAGGTGCCATACTAAAGGCTCTTTTCATGGGAATAGCCATTGCACTTATCATTCTACCTGCATTTTTGCCTGCTCCAATGCACAAGATGCTGCCGGTATTACAGCTTCAGTTTTCAGTGACACAGCTTATCACCGCTGTTATAGGAGGTGTATATGCAGTCATAATTGCGGCTGTGCTTAAAAAAACTTCTTTAGCACAGGCAGACTAAATATTCAATTATCTGCTTATGCTTCCAGATATCCGTGCATATTTTTAAGCGCATTTTTCTCAAGCCTTGATACCTGTGCCTGAGAGATATTTATCTCCTCTGCCACCTCTATCTGTGTCTTGCCCTCGAAAAAACGCAGCTTAATAATCTGTCTCGCTCTGTCATCAAGCAGCTTTAAGGCATCGTCGAGAACCAGATTTTTTACCCATGCTTCCTCTTTGTTTTTCTTGTCCGATATCTGATCCATCACATAAAGTGTATCACCACCGTCAGTATATACAGGATCAAAGAGGGAAAGCGGTGTCTGGATTGCATCAAGTGCGTATAGTATATCGTTTTCAGGGATACCGCAATCCTTTGATATTTCCGCTAAGGACGGATCATGCACCAGCTTTCTCGATAGCTTTTCCTTTGATTTAATAGCCTGATAAGCTGTATCCCTGAGAGAACGTGGAATGCGGTACGCACTGTTATCACGCAGATACCGTCTCACCTCACCGATAATCATCGGAACAGCATAGGTGGAAAACTTAACACCTATAGTCGGATCAAAATTATCAATTGATTTCATAAGTCCGATGCATCCTATCTGAAATAAATCATCCATATTTTCATTATGGTTTGAAAACCTTCTGATTACCGAAAGCACAAGCCTTAAATTTCCACGAATATATTTTTCTCTTGCAGCCTTATCTCCCTTTTTTATTTTCTCAAACAGTTCTTCTTTTTCATCATCCTTAAGTACCGGCAGTTTTGATGTGGTCACTCCACATATATCAACCTTATATACAGACATGGGAATCCTCCGGATAAATTTCTTTATCTAAAGCATTCCCATTTACAGTAATTTTATTCAATTAATCCGCGTATATAATTCTACAGCACTGCCGCTATTTTTATATCCTTTTCATCCTTAAGCACCAGCACACTGTTGTCTTCAAGCAATGTAACTGTAGGCCTTGAATACTTCTCCGTCACAAAAATTATTTTGGCCTTTTTGCCGTTTGTCAAAAGCACCGTGCTTCCGATATATGAGCTTGCAATCTTCTTCAAAAACATCCCTATATACTTCGGATGATACTTTGATATGCCATCATACTCAAAATCTTCTATCACATCAAACGGACACATCCCATCACGGTAACAGCGCTTTGATGTCATTGCATCGTAGACATCGGCTATCGTAATAATAGCTGATATATCATCGATTTTATCTGCTGTATATCCAAACGGATATCCTGAGCCGTCAAACTTCTCATGATGTAAAAGTGCCGCACGCTTCGTGCTTTCCAGAATCTTGAAATTATTAAGTATCTCATAGCCATATACCGTGTGCTTCTTTATCACCTCAAACTCTTCCTTTGTGAGCTTTCCCGGCTTCAATAATATCTCATCCGGTATCTTAAACTTGCCTATGTCGTGCAACAGACCTGCCATTGAAATCTCATCCAGCTTTTCTGTATCAAGCCCTGCCCACACACCAATGAGACGTGCAATAATTGATACATTCATGGAATGCGCCATAGTAGATACATCTGTCTGCTTTAATACCTGAAGTGCATCAAAGAGCTCATATGAAGTCTCAAACCTGTCAAAAATCTCTACCGAGTCCCTGATGAGCGTATTCTTATCCGGGATGATATTCCTGTATAGTATGTCATTCATATATTCATGCAGGTTATCGATGGAATCACGGTATTTTTCCTTAATGATGGCATATTTTTTATTCCATTCTTCTTTTTCCTGTGCTGAGCTTCCCTCAACATAAACCGAAGCTATATTGTAGAATCCAAACTTTGCTATATCAAATGCCGATACAGCCTGATGTCTTTTAAGGATAAGCTGTCCCTTTGGCGAAAACACATCTACTGCCGTAGTCATTCCCTCTTTTAGTTCATTAACCTTTATTTCTCTCATAATACTGTTTCCCTCTTGTCATTTATCTTCTCACTTGCACTCATTATATCATGAAGCTTTGCTTCATGATCAACATTCGTCGTTCGCCGAATGCATAAATGCATTCTTCTCACTTGCACTCATTATACCACAATCTCTCTAAATGGGCACTGACTTTATGTACTTCTTGACATTCAAAGCATTTTTTGTTAACATAGCAAGGCAAAAATAAATGCGTCAGTTCGAAACCTTCCTGACGTAAAACAAAACTAAAGGAGAACTAAATATGAGAAACAAAAAAGTATTATTTGCAGTACAGGCAGCTATGATTGCAGCACTCTATGTTGTGCTCACGTATATCACCAATCTGCTTGGTCTCGCATCAGGCACCATTCAGGTACGCTTTTCTGAAGCGCTTTGCATCCTTCCGGTTTTCACACCGGCAGCCATTCCGGGTCTTTTCATCGGATGTCTGATTTCCAATCTTATCACAGGCGGCATCATCTGGGATATCATCTTCGGAAGTATCGCTACACTGCTCGGTGCACTTGGCACTTACTTCCTCAGAAAAAAGAAGTTTGTATACACGCTTCCACCTGTCATCGCCAACATTATTATCGTGCCACTCGTGCTCAGATACGGATATGGTTTTACAACTATATACAAGGGTGTTGATATCTCTCTTCTTTTCAATGCAGTTACTGTCGGAATCGGTGAGATTATCTCAATCTGTGTACTTGGAAGCCTGTTAAAAGGAATACTTTCGAAATACAGAAATGTCATTTTCAAGCAGGACGAGGCGTAGTTACATACATAGCACTTTTAATAAGCTGCGCGTCACAAAATAAAAAAGGGGCTGTAAAATAAGTCCCTAATATAAGAAACGCCAATTCCGGCAAATGTCGGTTTTGGCGTTTCTTTGTATTAACTTTTCTATTTCTAAGCAAGTCTGCATCTTTGGGTATAAAAAAGTCCCCCTTCCTATGTCTCTTTATCTTTTCCAAAGTATAGCTCAAGTATGTAAAGATGTCACTTATCTTTTTAAGGAACGGTACTATTTATAGAAATATCTTTCGTTTTACAAAACAACCAAAAGCTTTCCCTCACAAGAAGAAAGAATTATCCTTTTTTCCTGCAGCTGCGGAACCTCCACTGATGTCAGTGTCACACTGCCGGTGCCGGTATTTAAAAATACCAGGACTTTGTCGTCCCCAAAACTACGTAAAAATACATATACTCCCATCATATCATTGCAGTAAATTGTCCGGTAATTACCCTTGCGTAATGCCACATGCTCTTTTCGGAGTGCAATCCAGCAGCTGAACTTCTCTGCCAGATTTCCCTGTAATCTGTTGTTTTCTGCCTGCTGCTCCATTACTGCCTGCCAGTCCATGGCTGCCCGATACTCCAGTTCTTTCATTCCCTCGATATACACTTCATCCCCGTAGAATACCGATGGCACGCCCACTCCCATAAAGAGATAGAAAAATGCCAGCTCCATTCTCTTTCTATTTCCATTGCAATAGCTTAAAAATCTCGGAATATCATGGGAATCCAGAAAATTCATCTGTGCCAGGCTCACCTGCCATGGGTAGCGGTAAATCATCCGCTGCATCTGGGCATCAAATTCACTGACCGAAAGTTCTCCCTTTCCAAAAAAATCCCGGCACAGATAAGAAAAAGTATAATTCATCGTAGAATCAAACTGGTCTCCCTGAAGCCAGATGCCTGCTTCTTCCCAGATTTCGCCTATTAGAAATATATCCTCTTTTACCGCTCTCACCGCATGACGGAAGGCTCTCCAGAATTCATGATTGATTTCATTTGCCACATCCAAGCGCCAGCCGTCAATATCTGCTTCCCGAATCCAGTAAGTTCCAACATTGCAAAGGTACTCCACCACTTCAGGATTTCCGGTATTAAGCTTTGGCATTTCCTTTACATAGGCAAACGCCTCATAATCTGGCGGATCAGCGTACTGTATCGTTTCCGGCAGGTGATAAAACCAGTTATAATATCTTGATGCTTTTCCCTTCTGCCGCACATCCCGGAATGCAAAAAAATCTGCTCCACAATGATTAAATACTCCATCTAAAATAACCCGGATTCCTCTCTTGTGGCACTGCTGCACCAGTTCTTTTAAATCCGCTTTATTTCCAAGACAGGGGTCGATTTCAAAATAGTCAATGGTATCATATTTATGATAAGACGCTGCTTCAAAAATCGGATTCAGATAAATGCAGTTAATTCCAAGCTTTTCGATATAGTCAAGGTTTTCACAAATTCCTTTCAGTGTACCACCCAGATGATTCTTGCAAATCCGATCCGGTAAAATTTTTCCATTGCTGTCGCTTTTTCCATCCGGCAAAAGCATATGCCTTGTTGCTTTTTCCGTCAGTTTCCGTCTGTCATTTGCAAAACTGTCCGGGAAAATATGATACATAACAATGTCTTCTGCCCACTCCGGGATATCTAAAATATCCTCTCTTCTAATATATGGAAACTGGAAATATTCTGCCCTGCCACAGGACAGTTTCTCTGCAAATCCTCTTCCATAATAATAAAGGCTTTCTGTATCGTCCTCTAACCGGAAATAATAGCATACCCTGGTATACGGAGACGTAATCTTAACTTCATAATAATCATAAAGCATATCGGATGCCACATGTTCCATTTCACTTTGTTTCACCGGAAGTGGCTCTTCCATTGCCACCCGGTCTCCCCAAAGCAGCACGCACCGTTTTAAATCGCCCTTTTTACAACGGATTCTTATTACCAGCCGGTCTTCTTTTTCTGCAAAAGCAAATTGTGACAGTGGAATATGCAAAATTGCTTCTTTTTCCATTTTATTTCTATCCTTTCACACCACCTGCAGTAAGACCGGATACCATATACTTTTGTATACAGAAGAAAATAATCAGCACCGGAACAGATACCAGGATAGCGGCTGCGGAGAACATTCCCCAGCTTCTGGTGTAATCGTTGGACTGTAACTGATATAATCCACCTGCCAGTGTATAACTGTTTTCATTCAGTAGAAATGTTGTGGAAAACAGATATTCATTCCATACAAAAATAAGTACCATCACAGAAGTTACAATGATTGCCGGACGAGCCAGCGGCATTACTACCTTCCACAGCAGCTGGAAATCCGATGCACCGTCAATTTTCGATGCTTCTTCGATTTCTATCGGAATGGTATCAAAATACCCCTTCATATTCCAGATAGAGAAAATGCACATGCTTCCCGCATAAATAATCACCAGTCCCAGTTTCGTATCCAGCATATTCATCTGTTTTAAAAGACGGAATAATGCAAACATGGACAGAATCTGCGGGAATGCATTTAAGAGAAGCAGTAATTTTAAAATGCCATTTCTTCCCTTAAAACGGTATCTTGAAAATGCATAAGATGACACCATGGCAAATCCGATAGCAATGACCATTGTAAAGAAGCTTAATACGGCAGAGTTATAAAACCACCGCAAAAACGGCTTCTGCGTCAGTATATTTTTATAATTATCCAGTGTAAATTCCTTTGGAAACAAAGATAATCCGGAGGACAATGCTCCACCTCCCCTTTCAAAGGAAAGATTCAACGCATATAAAATCGGTACCAGTGCCAGCAGACACAGTATAATATAAAAAATATGTAATCCGCTAAGCTGTAAAATCTGTTTTCTCTTTTTCTTAGTCATAATTTTCCTCCTTTACCCCTCGATTGGTAAACAGCGAAAATACCATGATGAGGAAAAAGATAATAATGGATACCGCAGAGGACAGCCCATAGTTATTTGAAACAAACGCATTCTGCTGTGCATAAGTAATTATGGTCTGTAAGGTTGCCCCTGAATATGCTCCCTTCTGCATCGTAAGAAGATATACGATATCAAACTGCTTAAATGTGGTAAATGTCGTCATAATAACCGCCGGTGCAATAATTCCTTTCATTGCCGGAACGGTAATATGGATGTTCTTCGACCAGAAACCTGCTCCATCCAGTTCTGCGCTTTCATAATAGCTGCGGTCAATGCTGGACAGTGCACCGTCTATCATCATAATCATAAACGGCAATGCCATCCACAGGTTTAGAGTCATGCAGGAGAGAAATGCCGGCACATTGGTGGAAAGGAAATTTACCTTTCCAAAGCCAAGTGCCACCAGAATCTTATTCAGAAGACCAAACTCTGTGTTATAAATGCCTACCCTCCACAAAAGAATGGACACATATGCAGGCATTGCCCACGGGAACATCAAAAGAGTCTTGTATACACGTTTTCCCTTTAAATCTTCTCTTTGAAATCCCAATGCAATAAAATATGCCACAACTACCTGTATCACCATATTTAATGTGGTCCAAAGTAATGTTGTAAACAGTGCTCCAAGGAAACCGGAGTCTGCCTTTAATAATGCCCTGCTATAGTTGGATAGTCCGATAAATTCATAATTTGACCAGTGAAAAAGATTCATATTGGTCAGTGATATATAGCCCGTATAAATAATTGGGAATACGATAACCATTCCAATCAATATCAGTGCCGGCATACTGTAAAGCCATGGCGTTAATTTCCGTTTGTTCTTCATATACACACTTCTCTTCCTAATTTTCCTCTTTATATTGCTTCTAAATAAACTCCTTCTTACTGCATATCTGCAATAGCATCCAATGCCTCCTGCTGATAAGTTTCTGCTGCAGTATCAATATCCTCCCCGGATTTGTTGACTGCCGCCAAAAATGCTTCTGCCGGACCCCACATAACGCTCATCTGCGGAATGTTTGGCATAGGCTGTGCAGTTTCTGCAGTTGCTTTCATTGCCATAATCATCTCATTTGCAGCAACATCTGCGTCATCATATGCTTTGCTGTTTGCCGGTGCACAGTTTGATTTATTCGCCAGTGCAATACCTACTTCCGGACTTGCAATTGTCTCTAATACTTTTGCAATTGCTTCTTTCTTATTTTCTGCTGCATATTTTAAGACACCAATGCTCTGTACACCTGAATATGGTGCCAGTCCGTTTCCATTCGGAAGTTTAAAATCCGCTAAAGATTTAATACCAAGATCAATGCCCGCTGCCTTGATTCCGGATACCAGCCATGGTCCACCGATGATTGCTGCTGCCTGGCCTTCATTGAATAATGCAGTTACTGTGTTGTAATCTCCGTCTGCCTCCAATGCTGCAAATTTCTTATTGTATGCGATAGCATCCTTGGTTTCCTGTGTATTTAATCCAGGATTTGCATCTTTATCAATAATATATCCACCAAAACCATTGATCACCGGTGCCACATTGTATGCGGTAGAATGCTGATTTACCAGCGCATAAGTTCCTGCATTCACATCGGTATGCGCTACCATATAATCATACAGTTCATCTGTTGTTTCCGGCACATCACCTTCCCATTTTGCCTTATTATACATAAAGAGCAATGTCTCATAATAAACCGGCATCAGGTACTGGGTATCCTTATAATTACCTGCTTCTACGGTCATCGGTAATAAATCCGCCATTACATCCTCACTGATAACATCCGTAATCGGAGCTAAAATCCCCATTTCTGCAAATGTTCCCAATGAATCATGTGCATAAAGATACATATCCGGTCCGTTGGATTCATCATTTCCATATAACTGAAGCTGGTCGGTCAGACCGCTCTTCTTTTCAAAGGTAACCTTGATATTATCCTCTGCCAGTTTCTCATTCGCACAATCCGCAATGGTCTGCATGATATTCTCATCCCCATCATGCCAGATTTTTACCTCTGTCATTTCATCCTCTGCATCATTTCCAAGTGCTTCTGTAGCCTTTCCTTCGTCATTTCCTGCTTCTTTTCCACAACCGGATAATGTGCCGATTGTCATTGCGGTACAGAGCAACAAACTCAACACCCTTTTCTTCATAAAAATACCTCCGTTTTCCGGTTTCTTTAGGAAACCGTTTTCTTTATTTTATTTTTTTCATGCAATTGGTTCCTCTTGCTAAGTCTATATTTATCACTTTTTTCCCTTATTTACAATGTTTATTTGTCAAAAATGATTGACTTTGTTAGGAAACCGCTATACTATATTTTTAAATTTATACATTTTTTCAGGAGGTATTTTATGTCTGTTACCATCAATGATGTTGCCAATGAAGCCGGTGTTTCCAAATCCACTGTTTCTAAAGTTTTAAATCACTGGACCACCATATCCCCAGCCACTGTGGAAAAGGTTCATGCAGCAATTGAAAAGCTTCACTATACCCCTAACTCCCGGGCTGTAAGCTTTGCAAAAGGTGCTACTTCCAATATTGTCTATCTTACCAATCTGGAGAAAGATACTGCTTATCGGAATCCGCATATGTTTGACATTATGTGCGGCGTACACCATACCTTGTCCGAAAACAACTATTCCCTGACGCTTGTCAACACTTCTGAAGAACACTATCCCGGAGAAAAAGTCAGTGAAGTTATCACAAGCGGTTCCTCCGATGGTCTTATCATCCACGGTTCTGCCATTAATAAAGAAATTGCAAATCTTATTCTGGATGCAGGCTTTCCACACATTATCATTGGGCATCCGAGTTTTGAAAGTCGCTTATGCTGGGTAGATACCAACCACGCCCTTGCCGGTGAATATGCCGCTGCCCACATGATAGCCTGTGGTTATACAGATGTCGCCTTTATCGGAGAGCGCAAAACCGATTATATTTCTGCCCAGCGTCAAAAAGGATTTATGGCAGGCATGTTAGACAGAGGCTTTCACATTCCGGCTGCCCGTATCGGAAATACCGATTCCAGCTACCAACATGCTTATTCTGTTACTTCTGATATGCTGACACAGCCTGTACCGCCTCGCGCTATTGTATGTGAAAATAACACCCTCGCATTAGGTGTCATCCAGGCCGTCAAAGACCGGCAGCTTTCCATCCCGGATGATATTGCCATACTTACCTTTGACGTCTACCCATATTCCAGCATCATCGACCCACAGCTTACCATTGTAGACATCAATGTCTATGATACCGGTGTGCAGGCAGGCTCCATGATGATCCGTAAGCTTCAGAACCCGGAACTTCTCATCCAAAGCTATACAACGCTTCCTGTTATCATCCAGGGAGAAAGCACCAGACCACTGACATAAAAAAGGGACTTATTTTACAGCCCCTTTTTCGTTATAGGCAGGAATATCTGTCATATTTCCGCGTCCCCACACATATTATATATAAAACAACCACAGGAGGCGCATATGAGTGCAAAAACAAAAATCGTCGTTGTAAAAATGAAGCATGTCATTCTCACCGGAGTGCTCCTTGGCATACTGCTTCTTCTGATAATTTTCGCTGCTACATATTTCTTTTCAGGTGATGAGCCAAAGCCTGCAGTCGAAGAAACCGGCATGTATACACCGGGTGTGTACAATACATCTGTAGCGCTGGGTGGGGCAGCTATCGATGTGTCTGTGGCGGTGGACAGTAATAACATTAACTCCATAAGCCTTGAAAACATGACTGATTCGGTGGAAACCATGTATCCGCTTGTTGAGCCTGCGATGAACGAGCTCGTATCGCAGATTGTGCAAAATCAGTCCACCGATAATATTTCCTACGCAAACACAAGTCAGTACACCTCCAAAGTGCTGCTCGACGCAATTGATAACACACTCTCCAAAGCAAAAAACTCTGACAGCTCAAACACCGAAGAAAATGCAAAGACTGTATCTGAATCACAAAAAGAGCCCGGGGATTCTTCAAAAACTGAAAATACCTCGCAGTAACCTGCGAGGTATTTTAACTTAATCATATAAATCGTAAAATATATGTTATGTATCAAAAATATAATCTACTGCTCACTGTCTGCAGATAATCCCTGTAGATAATCACTGACTGCACTGATATCTGCGTAATAGCAGTTCACCGGACGACTCTTCTCATAGTACTGATATCCGGAGTAACCACCCCAGCCTACCAATGCGACTACAGCCGCAGCTGCAACAATTCGTGCTATAACACGCTTTACTTTATTTCTGGCATTTGTCTTTTTACGATTTGCCTTTTCATTCTTATATTTATCAACCTTTGCCTGACTCATTGCTTTTCTCCTTTAACTCAATGCAATAATTCTACTACATTTTGCGGGAGATATCAAGGCATTTCATCATAGCTTCAAAAACACTGCTTCTCATGCCCTTTTCCTCAAGCACACGCACAGCCTGGATAGTGGTTCCGGCAGGTGAGCACACCATATCCTTGAGCTCGCCCGGATGCTTTCCTGTCTCGAGAACCATTTTTGCGCTTCCAAGCACTGCCTGGGCTGCAAATGTATATGCCTGACTCCTTGGCATGCCGCCTGCTACAGCTGCATCTGCCATAGCCTCGATAAACATAAACACATATGCCGGTGAACTTCCGCTGACAGCTGTCACTACATCCATGAGCTTCTCGTCTATCATCTCAGCCTTTGAAAAGCCCGAGCACAAATCAAGCACTGTATCAAGCTCCGCCTGCGATACTCTTTCATTTGCACAGACTCCCATCATGCCCTCACCAACCATGGCAGGTGTATTTGGCATGGTACGTATAACCTTTAAGCTCTTTCCAAACATCTCGTCAAACCACGAAAGTGACTTGCCCGGTGCAATCGAAACAATGATTTCATCGTCACTAACAGTGTCCTTTATCTCTGCTATAACCTCCTCATAGTACTGTGGCTTTACCGCTAAAAACAGAATATCTGCAAACTCTGCTACGCTCTTATTGTCCGCTGTCAGCCTGATTCCAAGCTCTGCTGCATTCTTTTCTCTGGAGCTTTCGGTCTTTGCAGATGCAAGAATATCGCTTGCCTGTGCCTTGCCTGATGCCAGCACTCCGTGTATCATTGCCTTTCCCATGTTTCCACAACCTATGAAGCCTAATTTCTTACTCATATTATCCTCCTGCCGTAATCAATATATCTGACTATTCAAAGCATCCACAATCATGTTTAACAGTCAGTATTTTTGCAAACTATTTTAGCACACTTCATTCAATCATGCAAAATATCTTTTGACTCTCATATCATCTTATGCATCAAAACCTGAATGTACAGGCAGGCCTCTGTGCTCAACAGGAGTGGAAAAAACTATCTGTGTACTTGTCTTGCCGAATTTCTGCAGAGTGTTGATAAAGTCATCAAGCTCCTCCGTATTCAAAAACTCCACCTCTATGAGCATAGAATACTCTCCTGTCACACAATTGCACTCTATGACATTCTCCACACTCTCAATAAACGGATAAAACTCTTCCTTTTGTACAGGCTCCAGGTCCAGATTGACAAAAGCCTTTATCTTATAGCCCAGATTAACCGAATCAACAGCGGCATGATAGCCCTTTATGATTCCCTTGCTCTCCAATCTCTCTATTCTGGCTGTTACAGCCGGTGATGACAAAAACACCTGTGCCGCTATCTCCTTTATCGCTATACGTGCATTTTCCTGTAGCAGCTCTACTATTTTCTCATCAATCATATCCAATGCATTCTTAGTCAATGTACCGCCTCCTAACCTCTCTTTTGTAAATGTGATTTTTCCAACAAAAAAGAGGGCGCAGATAACCTAATATCTGAACGCCCTCGTTCGCTTTACTTTTTTAATTAATTACTCTAAAAAAATAATATCATTAATCAATATTACTTGTCAAGATTAAGATCTGTAATCTCCGTTAATTTTTACATAATCATATGTAAGATCACAGCCCCATGCCTTGGCTGACACATCTCCCTGGTGTAAATCTATGTCGATGTAAATCTCATCCTCATGCAGTATTTTTGCTGCCTCCTCCTCTGAGAAGTCAACTCCGGCACCGTTCTCGCACACCTTGATGCTTCCTGCTGTTGAGCGCAGGTGAAGCTCCACCTTGTCTATATCAAAATCAGCCTCCGCATAGCCTATAGCACAAAGGATTCGTCCCCAGTTGGCATCCTCGCCAAACATAGCACACTTTAAAAGTGGTGAACGGATAACGCTCTTTGCCACAATAATTGCTGTATCAAGATCAGGCGCACCTGCGCATGTACACTCTAAAAGCTTTGAAGCACCCTCTCCATCCTTTGCAAGCATTCTTGTAAGATTTGAAAGCACCTCGTACAGTGCATCCTTAAAGGTCTGATAATCATCATTCTCTGTAGTAATAGGTGTGTTTCCTGCAAGGCCGTTTGCCATGATGCTTACCATATCATTGGTAGAGGTATCGCCGTCAATGCTTAAGCAGTTGTAAGTAACCTTTACAATCTCGCTCAAGGCCTTCTGGATGAGCTCCGATGAGATGGCAACATCTGATGTGATAAAGTTTAATGTAGTAGCCATGTTCGGGTGAATCATACCGCTTCCCTTTGCCATACCGCCTACTGTACACTCACTGTCTCCAAGCATGAACTTTACTGCATACTGCTTTGGAACGGTATCTGTAGTCATTATAGCGTTTACAGCCTTGTCGTTGCCGTCTGCCGAAAGTCCCTTTGCAAGCTCCTTTATATGGCTCTCGATAGGCTCAATAGGAAGCACCTGGCCAATAACTCCTGTAGATGCCACGATAACCTCGTTTGGATCAATCGAAAGCTCTGCTGCTGCAAGCTCGCACATTCTCTGAGCCTTCTCTACTCCGTCAGCATTGCAGGTGTTGGCGTTTTTGCTGTTGACAATAACAGCCTTTGCCGTATGTCCTGATGCCTCAAGGTGTGCCTTTGTCACCTGAATAGGCGCGCCCTTCACCTTGTTTGTTGTGTAAACAGCCGCTGCCTGACACTGTGTTTCTGAATAAACTAAGGCCAGGTCATTTTTGTTTTTGTCACTGTTTAATCCACAGTTTAATCCGTTTGCAACAAAGCCCTTTGCTGCACAGACGCCCTTTTTTACCTTTGTAAAACTCATTTGTATAATACCTCGATTCTTTTAAATATGTCTAATCCCCAACATATCGTATTTTTGATATATGAACGATAGACTGTAACATCCTCTCGTTACTCTATCTCTTTCATGACGCTCTTGTAAGCCGGACGGATAATCTTGTTCATGCCAACAATCTCCTCAAGCCTGTGGGCACTCCAGCCAACGATTCGCGCAATGGCAAAAAGAGGTGTGTAAAGCTCCATAGGAATACCAAGCATCTCATAAACAAAGCCGCTGTAGAAATCGACATTCGGAGAAACACCCTTAAAGATATGGCGCTTTTCAGCGATAATCTCAGGAGCCACCTTCTCTATTGTATTATAGAGATTCATCTCATTATCTCTATTCTTTGCCACCGAAAGCTTCTCCACATAGCCTCTGAATATACGCTCCCTCGGGTCAGAAAGTGAATACACCGCATGTCCCATTCCATAGATGAGTCCCTTGTGGTCAAACACCTCACCATCCATCATTTTTCTGAGGTATGCTCTCACCTCATCCTCATCATCCCAGTGCTTCACATGCGAACGGATGTCCCGCATCATCTCCATCACCTTGATATTGGCACCGCCGTGCTTTGGTCCCTTAAGGGATGACATGGCTGCCGCGATAGCAGAGTATGTATCTGTACCTGCCGATGTAACCACACGGGTGGTAAATGTAGAGTTGTTTCCACCGCCGTGCTCCATATGAAGAATAAGTGCCATATCAAGCACCCTTGCTTCAAGCTCTGTATATTGATTGTCAGCTCTGAGCATCCTAAGGAAGTTTTCAGCTGTCGAAAGCTTTGGATCCGGCCTGTGAATATACATGCTCTGATCATTTTCATAATGATTATACGCATGATAACCGTAAACTGCAAGCATCGGGAATATTGCAACAAGTGATAAGCACTGTCTGATATTGTTGTCGATGCCAGCCTTTGCTACAAGAGGATCATATGAAGCCAGTGTCAGTATACTTCTCGTCATGGAATTCATGATATCCTTTGACGGAGCCTTCATGATGACATCCCTCGTAAAATTGGTAGGAAGGGTTCTGCTTCTTCCTAAAACCTCTGTAAACTCAGCCAATTCACTCTCAGATGGCAGCTGCCCGAAAAGCAGCAGATAAGCAATTTTTTCAAAACCAAACTCTCCGGGCTTGAGGTTATTTGTAAGTGTCTTTACATTGTAGCCTCTGTACCACAATTGTCCGTCGCATGGCACGCTGCTGCCATCCTCGCCCGTCTTAAATGAAACAATCTCCGAAATATTCGTAAGACCTGTCAGAACTCCCTTTCCGTTTACATCCCTAAGTCCTCTGTTGACACCATATTCCCTGAAAAGACTATCTGAAATTGTGTCATTTTTAATACAGATATCCTGTTTTTTTGCAGCGTAATCCGCTAATAAATTATTGCTTTTTGTCATCCATTCACCCTTCCTTTTTACCTTTTAGAATATATTATATCCGTTTTCTTAGAAATTGGCAAACCCATTCATGAATCCGTAGCCAAAAATTTTATTTGGATAGTCGGTTTTTTCTTTTCTGCGGCAGTTTCTTACCATGACATTTTTTATATCCACTCCGTTTGCGAGCAAAACATTGCCTCTCACTATCATCCACTCCATGATGAGAGCCGCCACCGCTGCAGTGATTGCAGCAGCCGCCGATGTGCCACTTAGTGCTATATACATTCCTCTTAGATTTGCCCCTGTGATATCCACAGCCGGTGCTACGAGATCCGGCTTTATTCCACCATCTGCGTCAAAGCCCCTTCCCGACTCTAAAAGTATTGCATCATTTAGGGAATTATAGCCTCCCGCCGTTATCACAAGCTTAGCATCCGAAGGCATGGTCAGCGTGGTATCAGGCTCCGAGACAATAAAGCTCACATCAGTATCAAGAAGTCCTGTCATCGGGAGCCACATATTAAAAACGCCTCCAATAGTACTAAGTGGAAATACCCTGATGGTCCACACTCCCTTCACCACCTTTTCAAAGCGGATAAATATAAGCAAATCCCTCGTCTGTCTGCCGGTCTGCCTGTAGTCAATAGTCACCTGTGTTCCTTCAAGCAGAAATGAGTATTCACCGCTGTCTATTCGCATTGGTACCCCGGCTGGATTTGATTGTCCGCTAGGCGATATGACAGAAAGCGTAAATAGCTCAGGTGAAAGTGCCCAGCATTCCAGATAAAAGCCATCCATATCCTGCTCAACATTTATCTCAATATCATCGACTGTATCTGTTATGCGCCCTTTATAATGATGCCTGCTGTTCGCCTCATTGCCCGCTGCCGCAACCACAGCCCTGCCTCTTTTTGCCGTGATATAGTCCAGATACTCTGAAAGATCCTCAGCTCCCGTGTGGCTTCCGTTATTGCAGCCAAGCGCCATGCAAAAGACAGCCGGTGCTCCCTTTTGACCTGCAAACTCATCTGCAAAATGCACTGCTCTCATCACATCAACCTCCGAGTACACCATTTTACGATCCGGAATAAAGTAGAAATCATACAGCTTTTGAGGTGCCCTTTTCAGCTTCACGACAATAAGCTTAGACTGTGGTGCCACACCTGCAAAATCATCCTGCGGTCTGTCATTGCCACATATCACGCTCGCCACAAACGTACCATGCCCATCCTCATCGCCCGGTATGCTCTCATATGGATTTTCCGATAAAATAGCAGCATTTATCTCATCCTCAGAATAAACCGTATCCGTATTCTGATCCCAGAGCACTGCAATCTTCGTCTTACCCTCAGGTGTCATAAAAGCCTCCTGCGCATAATTCACACCTGTGTCAATAACCACCACATACACACCATTTCCGTATAGTCCCGGAACAAACTCCCTTTGAAGTCTGAACACACCGCTCTTTACAAGTCCCTGCGTGGATAAAGGAGCAAGACACTTTGGAATAGCCGAATACGAATAAACTCCCACCAGAAGTGGTGGGAGTCTTTCGTAATCCTCATATGTCCATATCTCGTAATCATCGCCCAATGTCTCTATGATATCAGGAGCTATTACCGGTGGAATGAACTCCTTTTTTGATACTATGAACTGCATATTTTACCTCATATGATATAATATTTAGATATGAGGGTCAAAAGATATTTTGACCCTCATATAATTATATTCTATAAATAAAAATATGCTACCATATTTATCTAATATAAACAAAGCTTCGACCAAAATTTACTCGCGGCTTCCATGACATGTAAAATAAATCACCTGGTAATCCTGCGAAAGCACCGCAAGCAGCCTTCTGCCTCGAGCAAGCTTCTCATCATCCAGATTCACAAACGGATCGTCAAGTATGAGGAACGGCTTCTCGCCCGGATACATCGCATCCACAAGCGCAAAACGCATACATATGCCTATCAGGTCCTTGTAGCCTGCCGACATGGTTCTCACATCGCGAAGCTGTCCCTGCTCCTTCATCCTTATTGAAATATTGGCATCCACCTGCCAGTCTCTGTCTGTATTTTCTGTCAGGATACCGAAGTACTTCTGGAAGCCATTGGAAATAGGCGCCATGTATCTGGCAGTAAACTGCTCCCTTGCTCTGGTCAGATAGTCTGATGTAAGCCCAAGTATCTCGTACTTATGCTTTTCCTCAGCCTGTATCTGCTTGCAGTTGCGATACTCCTGCTCCTTTTCATCCCTCATATCAAGCTGCTCCTGCAGATCATCCATCTGTCTGCCGTACTGCACTAAGGATGCCCTGATTTCATCGAGGCTGCCTTCGACCTTTGAAATCATCTCATTGAGCTCATCAAGTGTATACGGACACTCATTTGGTGCAAGAAGCTTGTCCATATCGTTGTCATTCTCAAACTGCGTTTTCTTCTGAAGAGCACTGTCCATATTTTCCTTTGCAAAGCCGGCCTCTGCGAGCTGCTTTTTCATCTGTGAAAGTGTCTGTGTATATTCTGCAGCACTGTCATATCCATAGAGACTTAAATACTCATCAAGCGAAGCCTTTGCCTTCTCATAGTCAGCCTTTGTCTTGGCGCGCTTTCCTATCTGCTCGTTGAAACGGCTGTAGTCATGAGCCTTTGTGCGAAGCTCATAAAGCTTCTCCTGATACTGCGATTCATCTGCTTCAATCGAAAAGCTGTCAAAAAACTGCGATACCTCATGCTCCATTGATGTAATGCCGCTTTGAATCTGCTCAAGCTGCTCCTTTAATTCCTGAATCGGTATCTCCTTCTGCTTTATATTTTCCTCACGCTCAGCCATAAGCCTGATGTATGCTCTCTGCTTTTTGTTGTTCAGACGGATTCCATAGGCCATCATGACAACACCGCAAAGCGCCATAGCGACTCCAGCTATGCCTACCACAAGAAACATAATTTCCTTCACATTGTACTTCTCATTCAGACTGAATACCGTGGCAACAGCCGCTGCCAAAAGACCGATAACCATAAGCACAATACCTGCAGGTACAAGCTTAGTCTTCTCAGGTGTCTCCGGTTCCTCCTCATCATCTGCCATCTTTGCAAGTGAGGTCATCTGCGAGAGCTTGAGCTCCATGTGACTGTACTCATTCTTGACGCTCTGGATGTTTGCTATCTTCTTTTGCATCTCATCAAGACCATCATCAGATGGCACACCATCCTTAAACATACCTGAAAGTGTATCTAAATACTGCTCCTCCTCAGGCGTAAAGCTCAGATTATCTTCTACAGCCTTTAAGCTTTCAAGCTCTCCGGCCTGCTTTGTCTTTTCCAAAAGCTCTGCCTCATCCGGAGCTTTGTCTCCAAAGACTGCCAATGCAGCATTGTAAATACTCTCTTTCTCCTTTGCAACAGCACAAAGCTGCTCGTAGTTTTCACGAAGTGCCTGCTTTCTGCTGTCCTCAGATGCCACCTGAAGCGCCCTGCCGTACTCGGCTCTGATACCTGTAAGCTCCTTCTTCTGGGCAGTTTTCTCATCTATTTTCTGTGAAAGCTGTGCTGCCGCCTCATCCGCGGCCTGATACTTCTTAAGCTCCTGTTCCAAGGCTGTGAGTGTATTTACACGCTTTTTGATAGAGCCTGTGATACGGTTTGGGGACATCTTGTTCATCATGTCCTTAATGTCCGCTGTCGCCGACTCGAAATTGTTGATGTCATTTGTATTTTCCGCCATATTGCCAAGCTTTGCGCTGATACTGTCTGATGACGAAAACATGCAGTCTGCCTGTGCTATGTATATCGTTCTCTTGAACGAGCTGCGGTCGAGGTCAAAAAGCTCCTCTCCAAGCAGTGGTGAAAAATCATCACACTCAACCATGGTTGCAAGCCTGTACAAATGAAAATCATCCTGCTTTTCTGTGAGCCCAAAGGTTCTTACAAGTCTGTACTCCACTCCATCGGCCTCAAAATCAAGCTCTCCACCATAAGTGCCGCCCTGCCATGGCTTATAGAGCTTTCTTTCCCTCTCAAAGGCGCCCGGCTCTTTTTTCGTATCAAAACCGTACAGCATAGCCTTCAAAAAAGCCGCAAGTGTACTCTTTCCCCAGCCGTTTGGCTGGTTTATGACATTGACTCCATCATTGAAATTGATATTAAGATCGGACAGCTTTCCGAAGTTGTTTATGTGACAAGCTATTAATTTCAATTTCTAAATCTCCTCCCCGCTAAGCGCCGATATACCACACCTGATGACCTCAGACTTCTGCTCCTCGGTCATATCTGAGCCAAGCACCATCCGTATGAACTCACCCTTAAGTGATGCATCCTTTTCGTATTCACTGTAATTGATGAGAAGTCTTGTCTCATCATACACCTTTTCATAGTAGAAATATTCCTCGAACATATCCTTGAGGAAGTCTGTGTTTATCTCACAATCCACGTCCACCTCACCTACAAGCACGAACTTTACCATGCTTCTCGATGAATATTCACTGTCCGAAATGGCTTTTTCCATCTTCACAGCCACATCCTGTGTGGTCATGGCTCCTGTCACATCCACATACAGCGTGTAGAGGCTTCTGTACGCAAACGGTACAAAGCTAAAGCCTGCCGTGAGCTTCTCATCATCTATATCAAGCAACACAAAGCCCTTTTGTCCACATTCATCAAAGCCTCTTCCCTCTAAGCAGCCGCTGTAGCAGTACATGCCACGGTTGTCAAGCTGTCCGCTCTGATACTCATGCACATGACCGAGCGCGAGATAATCAATGCCCTTATTCTTAAGGTCGCCTGTAGAAATCTCATCACCGAGCTGTCCGTGGAGAGTGACAACGTTGTAATTGTCATTGTCGAGCACAAGAGAATTGTACATGGCAGCCTGGTTAGACTTGTCTATCTCAAGACCTGTTATTGTGATATTTCCATAGCTGTATGAGGTCCACTGATTAGAAAAAAGCTTAAGGTTGTCAGGGATTTCATCGAGCTTCGATATGAAATTGTCCGAGTCGTGATTACCCTTAAGATAATAGAAATCAATATCCGGATTTGACGTAATCGAATCCTTTACCAGATTTCTGGCAGTCGCTGACACATTTCTCGTGTCAAATAAATCGCCTGCTATGATAATCGCCTTTACATCGTTATTTTTGGCGTACTCTATCATCCTTGAATATGTACGCAGTATTTCCATTTTTCTCTCTTTTGCCTGCTCCTTTGACAGATTCGAGGTCATCTTCGAATCCAGATGCAGGTCTGCACAGTGGATAATTTTCATTTTTCCAATTCCTCTTGATATATGAACGTTTATAAATCATTACAGACTACACATAGATTCATTACGCATAGCCTGGTTGCATCATTTACAGCCAATTCACAATTTCATAATCATTTAACAATTAAACGTGCTGACTGTCTGCAAGCTCAGGTGTACCTCTCATCTGAATGAGCGGGCCACCCTTCTTCTCCACATAGTCCTTAGTGATTGTAACCGTGCCGATATTGTCATCCTTTGGTATCTCATACATGATATCGAGCATGAAATCCTCTATAATCGCACGAAGAGCTCTGGCTCCGACTTTCTTCTCCTTTGCCATCTTGGCGATGGCATAAAGCGCATCGTCATCGAACTCAAGCCTTACCTCATCCATCTCAAGAAGCTTCTGATACTGCTTGATTATGGCATTCTTTGGCTCCTTCAATATCTTTACAAGCATATCCTCGGTGAGAGCCTCAAGTGAGAACATGATAGGAAGTCGTCCGATAAACTCAGGAATCATTCCGAATTTGCGGATATCATCAACAGTTGCCTGCATGAGCAGGTTCTCATCCCCATCATACTTGTCCTTCAAATCAGCCTTGAAGCCTATAGAAGCCTCCTTGTTCAGGCGCTCCTTTATGATATCCTCAAGTCCCGGGAAAGCACCTCCGCATATAAAGAGAATATTTCTCGTGTCAACTGTGGTCATCGGAACCATGGCATTCTTGCTGCTGGCACCAACCGGCACCTCAACCTCTGAGCCCTCTAAAAGCTTAAGCATACCCTGCTGCACGGACTCTCCGCTCACATCACGCTGGTTGGCATTTCTCTTCTTTGCAAGCTTGTCTATCTCATCTATAAAAATGATACCGTGCTCAGCTCTCTCCACGTCATTATCTGCAGCCGCAAGAAGCTTACTTACCACACTTTCGATATCGTCACCGATATATCCGGCCTCAGTAAGTGATGTGGCATCTGTTATGGCAAGTGGCACATCTAAAAGCTTTGCAAGAGTCTTTACCAGATATGTCTTTCCTGAACCTGTAGGTCCGATCATGAGCATGTTTGATTTCTCAATCTCCACACCGTCACATTTATTTGAAGCCTGCTTTGTACCGGTCTTCTCTTCCTCTGCCTTGTGCTTATTGTCAGCCATGACGCGCTTGTAGTGGTTATATACTGCAACCGACATGACCTTCTTTGCATGCTCCTGACCTACCACATAATCATCAAGACTCGCCTTGATCCTATGCGGTGCAGGAATTGAGTGAATGTCAAGAATCGGCTCTACCTTTTTCTCTTCCTTTGGTTTTTTCTTCTTAAGCTTCTGGCTGTTTGGTATGCCTCCTGTCAGATCTGACAAATTTATCATGCTGATATTGGGCATATTGCCAAAATCCATATTGCTTATATTACCCAGATTTCCGAAATTGCCAAAATTACCGTTGCTCATGGAGTCAAAGGTCTTTTGCATACAATCGTTACAGATGCACAGGTTCGGCTGGATATGTATCATCTTGCCTGCCACGCTCTCCGGTCTGCGGCAGATGTAGCAGACATCCTCGTAGTCGTTTGCCTTGTTATCGTTTGTATTATCTATGTTATTTGTAGTTTCTTCATTATTATCCTGAATATTGTCAGGTACTTCCTTGAAATCATCATTATTCATAGGTGAATTACCGCCTTTGTATCATTTAGCTGCTTTATCAGCCATTTAACTATTATACACTACTGAATAAATGCGTGCAAGCAAGCTGAGGCGCTTTTGAAAAAAAAGAACCGACAGATCAAAAGACCTGCCGGATTCATTTTCTTAATAGCTATTATAACAGCTCCATAAGAAGCTTATTGACAACAGCAGGATTTGCCTTGCCCTTTGTGGCCTTCATGGTCTGACCTACAAGTGCTCCGATGGCTTTCTTCTTGCCATTGTGGTAATCCTCCACAGCCTGTGGATTTGCATCGATGACAGCCTGGATTGTGGCTTTAAGCTCACCCTCATCATTCATGCTCTTAAGACCGTTCTCCTCGACATACTGCTCAGGATCGATATCATCCGAGAATATTTTCTCAAATACTTCCTTTGCAACAGATGAGTTGATTGTGCCTGCATCTACCAGATCTACAAGCTTTGCAAGGTTTACAGGTGAGAAGTTTATCTCATCTGCATCCATATCGTTATCCTTTAACAGTCGCATTGTCTCAACCATCAGCCAGTTTGAAACCTTCTTCGGCTTGCCGCAGAGCTTTGTGGCAGCCTCAAATATGTCTGCCATATGCTTTGACTCTGTGAGAATCTTTGCATCATACTCCGGGATGTCGTATTCCTTCTTGTAGCGTGCAAGCTTCTGTGGACGCAGCTCAGGCTGCTTTGCCTTTATCTGTGCAATCCATTCATCGGATACGACGATTGGCACAAGGTCAGGCTCCGGGAAATATCTGTAGTCCTGTGCATCCTCTTTTGAACGCATGGCATGTGATGATTCCTTGTTGTCATCCCATCTACGGGTCTCCTGTACTACCTTTCTGCCCATCTCAAGAAGCTCTATCTGGCGCTCACGCTCGCCCTCGATGGCATGTGCGATAGCCTTGAAGGAGTTAAGGTTTTTCATCTCCGTACGTGTACCAAACTTCTTTGCGCCCACCTCTCTGACTGAGATGTTGACATCGGCACGCATTGAGCCCTCATTCAATTTACAGTCAGATGCTCCGAGATACTGGATGGTCTGACGCAGAGTCTCAAGGTATGCGATAACCTCCTCAGCGGAGCGCATATCAGGCTCTGATACTATCTCTATAAGAGGTACTCCGGAACGGTTGTAATCTACGATCGATACGTCCTCCCACTCGTCATGTACGAGCTTTCCGGCATCCTCCTCCATGTGGATTTCATGGATTCTGACGTTTTTCTTTCCGTTTGCTGTCTCAATCTCCACTGAACCGTTGCGGCAGATTGGCAGATAAAGCTGTGATATCTGATAGTTCTGTGGGTTATCCGGATAAAAATAGTTCTTTCTGTCAAATTTGCTGTACTGTGTGATGGTACAGTTGGTGGCAAGTCCTACTGCCACTGCGTACTCTACAACCTGCTTGTTTAAAACCGGAAGTGAGCCCGGCTGTCCTGTGCAGACAGGACATGTATGTGTATTTGGTGCGCCTCCGAAAGCTGTGGAGCAGGCGCAAAAGATCTTTGTTTTTGTAGCTAACTCTACATGGACCTCAAGTCCGATGACTGTCTCATAGTTTTTCATATCCTTTTTGCCTCCTTCCTACTGTGCACCGGCAGATTTATTGGTATCTGCTGTATTTTTGTTACTGTATTCCTCCGCGATAGTGCTGTGCTTAAGCTCTCTTGTTTTTTCAAAGCTGTATGCTGCGCGGATGATATTCTTCTCCTTAAAGCAGTCTCCGATGAGCTGTAATCCGATTGGAAGTCCGTTTTTGTCCATGCCGCACGGAAGCGATATTCCTGGAAGACCTGCAAGGTTTACAGATATGGTGTAGATATCACCGAGGTACATCTGGATTGGATCACTTAAGCTCTCTCCAAGCTTTGGAGCTGTGGTTGGTGCTGCCGGTCCGAGTATCACATCATATTTGGCAAAGGCATCATCAAAGGCTTTTTTGATAAGTGCTTTTACTCTTAAGGCCTTTAAGTAATATGCATCATAATATCCTGATGAAAGCACGAAAGCGCCGAGCATGATTCTTCTCTTTACCTCAGGTCCAAAGCCCTCAGAACGCGATTTCTTGTACATATTGTGAAGGTCTGTGTACTCCTTTGTACGGTATCCGTATTTGACACCGTCGAATCTGGCAAGGTTTGAGCTTGCCTCAGCACAGGCGATTACATAGTAAGCCGGGATGGCATACTCTACAAGTCCGAGGTCAAATTCCTCCACAACAGCACCTTTTTTCTTTAATTCATCTGCCGCTGCAAGGATTGCCGATTTCACCTCCGGGTCAAGTCCATCTCCGAGATAATCCTTTGGAATACCAATCTTCATACCCTTTACGTCATCAACAAGCGCCTCTGTAAACTTTAAATCGTCTCTGTTTACTGATGTCGAATCCTTCGTATCATATGAAGCGATTGCCTCAAGTATAGTAGCACAGTCTGTGACATCCTTTGCGATAGGTCCAATCTGGTCAAGCGATGAGCCATAGGCAATGAGTCCATATCGTGAAACTGTGCCGTAGGTTGGCTTGATTCCTGTCACACCACAGAAGGAGCTTGGCTGTCTGATTGATCCGCCTGTATCTGAACCGAGTGCAAACGGTACCTCCTCTGCTGCAACTGCTGCACAACTTCCGCCTGATGAACCGCCCGGTACGTGCTCTGTATTCCATGGATTTTTGGTTGCTCCAAAGGCAGATGTCTCTGTTGTGCTTCCCATGGCAAACTCATCCATGTTGGTTTTTCCCACGATGACACAGCCTGCATCCTCAAGGCGCTTAACAGCCTCCGCTGTGTAGGTCGGGATGAAATTGTAGAGTATCTTTGATGAACATGTGGTGAGAAGCCCTTCTGTACACATGTTATCCTTTATGGCTACAGGCACACCCGCAAGCGCTCCTTTTAGCTCTCCCGCATCAATTTTTGCCTGAACCTCTGCTGCTTTTTTAAGTGCACCCTCTTCGTCTATTGTGACAAAACTGTTTATCTTTTCTTCTTTTGCTTTTATAGAAGCAATGACAGCCTTTACAGCTTCTTCCACTGTAACTTCCTTTGCCTGTATTTTCTTGCCGAGTTCCACGGCAGTTAAAGACATTAAATCCATTTTTCTCCTCCTTGCCGTTATTCGCCGATTGTCTTTGGTACCTTGAATCCGCCGTCCTTCTTGACCGGTGCGTTGGCAAGTGTTGCTTCACTTCCGTCACCGTTTGTGACAACATCATCTCTGAATACATTGTTTACAGGGAATACGTGGCTCATAGGCTCAATTCCCGAAGTATCAAGCTCCTCAAGCTTGTCGATATAATCAAGCATATCTGCCATATCCTTCTTGGCAGCCTCTGCCTCCTCCGGTGAAAGCTCAAGCTTTGCAAGGATTCCGACATACTCCATAGTCTCATAAGAGATTACGTTTCTCATGACTCCGTCCTCGCCCATCACCTTTGTGGTAACAGCCTGCTGCTCAGGAGTCTCCTCCTCAGGCTCCTCGTCAAGCGCAGCACTTCTAACCTTTGCATATACCGCTTCATCGCATATACCCTGATTGTTGAAGCCTGCATGGCGTAAAGTACCTTCATAATCCATGCCTGCCGCAGCCATCACCTTGCCGGAATTTGGATTTTCAGTATCATGTCTGGCCCATACACGTCCGGCACCGACCTCATTGATGAAAAATCTGATGATAGCTGTGAGTGCCTCTGTCATATAACCGTTATTCCAGAAACGCTTTCCGATACAATAACCGATTTCAACCGACTCAACTCTCTCATCAGTTTTAATTGCACTTATAGTACCGATAGGCTGCTCGAGATCATTAAGCTCAATAGCCCACTGATAAAAATCTTTTTCGTCATACTTAGATATCCATTCTTTTAAAATAGTCTCTGTAGTATCAACACTCTCATGCGCCGGCCATGTAAGATATTTTGTCACTTCCAGGTCATTCGCCCAGTTGTAAAACATGTTCTCGGCATCTTCTATTTCAAATCTTCGAAGAGTAAGCCGCTCTGTGGCGATTTCTCTTGTTCCTATATGATTCATACGATATCCTTTCTCTCTTTCCTGATATTTTAATTTCTACTTGGGATTATACACACATGCCACTTCTCAGCCTTAAAGCGCACCCGCCACAATTAAATTCTGCATATCGGGGACTGCCAAAGCCTGCAGCCGGGTGCGCTAAACACCCTGCAAAGCATGGGTGTATATATATTGTGAAGACAAATTTTTAACAGTTCCGACGCTCACAGCCTGTAATACCTCACAGCATACATCCTGCCAACAATCTATCCGCAGGAAATGTCGGAACAAGCTTAAAAATTTTCTGAGCAAAATATATACACACATGCCACCTCAAGGCCTTACAGCGCACCCGCCACAACCCCAGAAGCTGTGACCTATGGCTCCAATCTGCTGAGATCACGAGGAAACAGTGTTGCCTCACGCACATTGTCCTCTCCGATAAGCTGCATTGTAAGTCTCTCAAGTCCTATTCCAAGACCTCCATGTGGCGGCATGCCGTGCTTAAAGGCTGAAAGATAGCTCTCCATACCCTCTGTCTCCATGCCACGCTTTGCGATTTTTTCCATAAGCTTGTTGTAGTCGTGGATTCGCTGGCCGCCTGTTGTGATTTCAAGGCCTCTGAAAAGCAGGTCAAAGCTTAAGGTGTATGTCTCATCTGCCGGATCATCCATGGCATAGAACGGTCTCTTCTTTGAAGGATAATGTGTGACAAATACAAAATCACTGCCATACTCTTCCTTGAAGTACTGTCCGATAAGTACCTCCTCCTCCGGCTCTAAGTCGAATGGGTTTCTGAACTGTCTGTTATATTTTTCTGCGACACGCTGCTTTGCCTCGTCAAATCTGACTCTTGGTATGCTTGTCACGTCAGGCAGCTTAATCTTTAAAAGCTCAAGCTCCTTGGCGTATGAGGTCTTTAAAAGCTCCATGGTGTACTGCAAAAAGCCGGTCTCCATCTCCATGATATCCTCGAATCCGTCAATGTAGCCCATCTCAAAATCGAGTGATGTATACTCATTCAGATGTCTCTTTGTATTGTGCTTTTCTGCTCTGAAAACAGGTGCAGTCTCAAAGACCCTGTCAAAGACACCTACCATCATCTGCTTGTAAAACTGCGGGCTCTGCTGTAATATAGCCGGTCTGTGGAAATATTCAAGCTTGAAGAGGTTGGCTCCTCCCTCGGCTGACTTTGCACCAAGCTTTGGCGTATGAATTTCTGTAAATCCATTATTATAAAGGAAATCCCTAAAGCCCCTTGTGATGCCCTCCTGTATACGGAACGTAGCACGCTCTCTTGGATTTCTGAGTGCCACTGCCCTGTTATTGAGCTTTGCCTCAAGCGAAGTATTCAGTTTCCATTTGTTGATCTGAAGCGGCATAGGCTCCGCCGGCTCAGATAAAATTGTGATAGTGTCAAGACGAAGCTCGAAGCCGTTTGGAGAACGGTCATCACTCTTGTATGTGCCGCATACCTCCACGGTATCTGCTTCCTTTAGATCATCGACGCTAAACTGGGATTTGCCCGGCTCGTATACACACTGTATGAGTCCGTCCCTGCGTCTTAAGACGATGAATGCAACCTCACCCATATCTCTTATGGTGTGAATCGCACCCTTTACTTTGATGTTTTTGCCCTCGTAGTCGCCTGCAAGAATTTCTGCGATACCGAGGTCTTCCTTTTGAACTGCTCCTGTTAAGAATTCCATATTTTTGTGCTCCTTTGATTTTTTAAGCGGGACGGAAAAAAGGCCCCGGAGCATATCAGATTAATGAAATGCTCCGGGGCGAAAATTCTAAAAATATTCCGCGGTACCACCCGCTTTGAGAAAAAGGACTGTTTCTGTTTCTCCACTCTTATCCGTAACGTGGATGAATCGTATCTGCCTACTTTTGATATATAAAAAGCTTAATTCACATACGATAAACCTATCTATGCAATAAACCATATCAATCGTTCAACAGATCTGCTCCGGTAGTGTTCCTGCAATCAGCTCTTCCAAACAGCGCTCTCAGTCGGTGACGCTGTATTCCTGTCGGTGTCTGGTGATCCAAGTCTCCTTCAACGCATTTATTGTTTTTTGTTGTTTAACGTTATAACACAATAAACTTATTATTTCAACCCATCATAGTCAAAACTTAAGAAAATAAAGTATAGGAATATATTATAGTTTTTCTTAATTGTGGTTATAACAGAGCCTTCTTTTGCAACAATTATTAAATAAATTTAGGCTATTCCCTATTGCCTTTATTGAATTCGTATTGTAGAGTATATCTGGTATATGTAATTAATAATAATGAGGCAGGTAACACTTATGAAAAAACTATTATTTTTTGATATAGACGGCACTCTCGTTGATTTCGGCAATAGCACAATGAGCCCATCAACCGCTGATGCTCTAATAAACGCAAAACAAAACGGTCACATGATTTTTCTTTGCACAGGACGTAGTTACAATCAGATTTATCCATCATTAAAAGCCTTTGATTTTGACGGCGTGGTGGCTGCTGCCGGTGGCTATGTCACTGTGGGTGATAAAGTAATTGCACATCATGTCTATGGGCAGAATCTGTTACAGAAGGTTCTTGACACTGTTGGTGACAACAACACAGGACTTATATTCCAGACAAAGGATAAAAGCATCACCAACCACAAGTGGGCCGACAAATTCATATCAGCATTCTCAAAGCAGTTTGACATGCATGTGATACAGGACAACCCGACATTTAAGGATATCGTAATTGATGATGAATTATCAAGCTTTTCTAATCGATACGCCGATGTTGAAAGCACCATCTACTGCAATTGCAACTACCACATTGATGATTTAAGAAAGCTCCTCGGCGATGAATTTGTAGTAACCCTGAGCAGCTTTAAAGAGCCTGAACCTTACAGCGGTGAGATTACATTGCGCGATGTCAACAAGGCAACCGGCATACGTGATGTTGTAGAGTTTCTTCACATGAGTCAGGCTGATACAATAGGCTTTGGCGATGGCCAGAATGATTTTGATATGCTGCGCTACTGTGATGTCGGTGTTGCCATGGGCAATTCCAGCGATGAAGTCAAGGCTGTTGCCGATATAGTGACAGACGATATCAAAGAGGATGGGCTTAAAAATGCCATGGTGCATCTTGGACTTGTCTAAAAATGCACCATGGCATACCCTATGCCTCAATATTCATAAATCTGTCCCACTCGCACTCGTCCTTTGATGCCGATACAATCAAGGTGTACGAGCGTTCATCTGTTCCGTCGAATACGAAGGTATAATTTTCATTCTCCTTCTCGATTAAATATGCGTATCCGTCAAGGAAATTGTTGAAGGTGTCGATATAATCTGCCTCATCTATCTCCTCGTCAGCCGTGGTGCTCTTTAGGTTGCCATCGGCATCATATGTCTTAAAGCCCTCGCGTATGAATGAAATAATATTTGCATCTGAAAGCTTTAATATAAGGCCGTTTGTCCTCATATCACGGATATCTCTGTTTTTAGAATTATCTGCCTTTATGATTACGTTGTCAAGGCATATTTTGAAGGTGCCAAAGCTCATCATGATATCGCTCACATGCACATCCGAAAATTTGAAATGTGTAAACTCGTTTTCTGTCCTGAATTTCATCTGTTATCCTCCGTATATACTCATGCCGATATTTTATCAGATAATTTTGCTTTGGGCAACTTGCATTTTATAATGTGCCGTACAGCTCAAGTGTATGGCCTACACTGCCTGCACCTATAAAATAATAGTCGCTTTGGGTGTCACCGTCTGCATAGATATACTGTCCGTACATCTTTATATTGCAAAAGAGTGCTGTGCGGCTTGATGCAGTAGCGATTCCATATCCCTTGTTTGACACGACAAGCGGCAGCCTCTGCTGTCTGCCTCCGAACGAAATATATCTGGCTTTGTTTGTCAAATCAGTAAGGTCTGTTGCAAGTATTCCCTTGGATTTGAGCTTTTCCGATTTGTCCCAGTCAAAAAATGTGTAGCACTCGCCATTATTTAAAAGCCTTGGCTCTGTGGCATTTTCGCTTACAAGGAGTTTTCTGTCGGCATCAAAATACTGTATGGCACCGTTTTTCTTTTCTATCCTTAATATCAGCTTCTCCGTTTGAATTTCAATAAGCGATTTGGATTCCTTTGCCACCCATTTGAAGGCTGTATCGGCCTTTTGCTTCCAATAGGTTTTGTGCGGCTTCACTCCAATTCCTTTTACAAAGATTACGCGTACTATCTCCGGTGTTATTGGTATCACATAAAGTGTGCCGTCCGCTGTGGCGATTTCAACATGCGATTTACCTTTTTTGAGCCATTTTACCGCAAACTTGCCCTTTGAATGCCCCTTTACATGAAGTATATCGTTGTCCGGGATTGAGCCGTATGCGTATGGGGAGGGATTGAGAGGGAGGCTGCTCTTTTTTGCAGCCTTACTTACTTCCTTAATCTTAATTTTATTTGCCATATCTGTAGCAGTACATTGTGTTTGATTTTCCCTGTCTTTTTTTACAAATGCAGATAAATCAAGCTTCTCATTTTCAGCCTTATTTGTCACCTGCTCAGGCTTTAATGCAATGCGCGACGGACCAAAATACTCTCTTTCATCCATATCGCGTCTGCCATCAACACGCTTTTGCTCTTCTATTTCTTTTTCTGTCAGTTGCTTCTTTTCATATTCCTTTGCCTTAGTGAGCGGCTCTGCAGAAAACTCCTTCTGATGCCTGTTGGAAGGAGCAGGGTCTGCAATAAGCGTTGTCAGCCTGCCCCGGTGGAATACAGCAAGCTCATGAAGTGCACGGGTAGCCGCAACGTACAAAAGCTTCACATGACTATCATCAGCCGGATATTTTCTCTCTGATGGGTCAAACAGCAATACAGCATCAAACTCAAGTCCCTTTGTATACGCGACCGGAAGTACCATGACTCCTGCACCAAACTGTGCAGTTTCAATATCATCATCTGCTATTTCTATATGTTTTTTAAGCTCAGCAGACACCTTGAGAGCCTCTGCCTCATCACGGCACACGACAGCTATCGTCTCATAGCCTTCACTCTGCCAGCCTTTTATCGTGTCAACCGATGCCGAAATCAGTGAGCGCACATTGGCATACTCCTCTATGTGGACTGCGTTTCCATGCCTAATAATAGGCTCCACCGGATAGATTGCAAAATCTCCATGGCGCAGTATCTCTGTTGCAAATTCTGAAATCTCAACAGTGTTTCTGTAGCTCTTTCGAAGCAGACCGAATGCATCATATGTGCCTGTGAGTATCAGCTTTTTCAAGTCCTCCCAGTCATTTAAACCATACTCAAAATGTATATTCTGCGAGGTATCGCCCATGATAGTGTATGTGCAGTTTCTGAGGCAGTAATGCAAACAGCAGTATGCCATCATGCCAAAATCCTGTGCCTCATCAATAACCACATGACTCGCCTCACGAACCGGATCTGTCTCCTTGATGCGCTTATAAATATACGCAAGCGCTGCCAGATCATACACATCAAATGAGTCCTTTGGAATATCTATATCATATTCCTTCTCCTTCTGACTAAGCAGAAAATCCCTGTAAAAATCATACACAGAGCCTTTCCAATCATCCTTACCGAAATAGGTTTTGTATTTTTTATCAAGCTTGCTGCGCTCCTTTGCAGGGAACTTCACTTCCTTACCGAGAACCTCATTTTCATACTTCGAGTAAATTATCTCATTTAACATGAGGATTTTACTCTGCATGGAAAGAAGCGGATTATCATGCAGATAAGTGTCTATCAGCACCTTTCCCACAAGCAGATTGCCTGTTTTTTCCATGTAGACCTCATCTCTTGGAATACACTTTTCCTCGTAATCCCAGCAGAATTTTTCAAGAGCTTCAAACCATTCTTTACTGCCCTTTATGCTGTTTCTACTGTCATTTTTGCTGACTTCATGTATGCTGTACTTTTTGTCATTCCAATCCTCGTACAAAAGCCTTGTAAAAAGCTGCTCCATAGTCATCTGTTTTATGCCGTACACATCAAGCTCCGGAAGCACGCTTGTAATATAGTTCAACAAAATGTGGTTACTGCCTATAATGTAGAAATCCTCCGGTCTGAAATCATCAGCATAATTATATAAAATGTACGATATCCTGTGCATTGCAACCGTTGTCTTCCCTGAGCCTGCAACTCCCTGCACAATGATATTCGTCTTTGGCGAACGGCGGATAATAAGGTTTTGCTCCTTTTGGATTGTCGCGATAATCTCTCCAAGCACTGCCTTTTTATTCTTAGCCAGATACTTTGTCAGAAGCTCATCATTTGCTACGACATCTGAATCAAAAAAGTCGATAAGCTTATCATCTGCAATCTCATAGGTGCGCTTTCTGTTTAAATCAATCTCAAAAGTACCCTCTGAGCTCACCGTGTACTTACATGGTCCAAGACTGCTCTCATAATATACGGATGCAATCGGTGCTCTCCAGTCAATGACCACAGGCTCTGATGCCTTCTTCGCAATACCGACTCTACCTATATAGTAGGACTCCTGTGACTTCTGACGCGGATCCTTAAAATCTATTCTGCCAAAATACGGCTTTTTCCGCGCCTTTTCACATCTTACGATATTTCTCTCGTTCTCATGAAGCTGCGCTGTCGCATTGTTCCACAGGGCAAGTCCCTCCTTGTCCTGCGCCTCGTAAACATCTCTTAAATCCTCTAAATCATCTGTCAGCTTTTTTACCGATTCCTTTGCACGGTCCAGATTATCCTGTGCAATCCCTATGATATTTTGAAGCTGTCTCTGCTCGTCTTTTAATGAAATTCCCGGTAAATCATTTTCTGTGCCCATCATGCCTCCACGACTTATATATGCTGTGATTATACTATACTTTTAATCTCATCAATCCTGTCAACACAGGCAAAAAGCATCTTTTTCAGCTCTTCATCAGGCTGTGTCAAATCCGGCACCATGACAACCTTACAGCCTGCAGAATATGCACTTTTGACACCATTTGGCGAATCCTCTACCGCCATGCACTCCTCCGGTGCCAGCTTAAGCTCGCTGCATGCAAACTCATACACATCAGGTGCCGGCTTTCCATGCTCCACCATAGGTGCACAGATGATCTTGTCGAAATATCCGTAGAGCCCTATCTTTTTAAGATATTTCTCAGCTCTTTCTATATCATTAGCTGTGGAAATCGCTCTGTGAATGCCTTTTTCCTTCAAATATGTAAGTATCTCAATTGCACCGGGCTTAAGCTCAATACCCACCTTTTCCAGATGCTCCTCCATGATTTTTCTCCGGTATGCTCTGATTTTATTATAATCCATATCCGGATCATGAAACATATCCTTAAGATGCTGCGGTGCATACGGCTGCCCGAGGCTTCGCATTGAAAGCGCCTGCTCATCTGTCATCTCGTAGCCGAATTGCTTAAGTGCCATCGGCCAGAAAATACGATAATATTTCTCCGTATCTATGAGTGTTCCGTCCATGTCAAATATTACTGCTTTTACCATTGATTCTCCTTACGTTCTGTCAGGCTTTACTATGCTTCACCTGTTAATTTTACCACGGTCATATCATGATGCATGGCCTTTATCACCGGGCCAAACATGTCCTTTGTCTTTATCCTGAGGCTGGAGGTATTTATGCATGGATGACATCCAACCCACTCACCTTTTAACACATCCTCATCCACCAGAAGTCTGACCGCATTGTCATGGTCGTTCATCAGTCCCATCACACTGACTGAGCCCGGTGTGATATCCAGATATTTTTCCATATCCTGCGGACTTGCAAACGAAAGTCTCGCACTGCCTATCTGATGCGAGAGCTCTTTTGTCTTAAAGGTCTTGTCTCCCGGTATCATGAGCAGGTAAAAATCGGTTTTCTGGCGATTGCACAGAAAAAGATTCTTGCAGATTGTTGCGCCGAGTGTCTTGTCAATCTCCTCACAAACCTCCATCGTAAATGCCGCTTCGTGGTCTATTCTCTGATATTCGATTCCCAGTTTGTCCAAAAAATCGTATGTACGAATTTCTTTATCCAGTCTACCTGTGGTATCTGTCGGTCTTCCATTCTGTAATTGCATTTGTGCCTCCTGAAATTAATTATCGCAGCTGTGTTCAGCGCCGTAACCGCTGCTATTATTCTCTTTTAATTGCTATGGCTATAGATTATACACCTCTTTTATGTATTCTAACAAGCCCCGGCATCCACTGATTACATCATCAAAGGTCGCATCAAAATCACCTGTATACCATGGATCTGCAACATCGCGCGCTGCTGTAAGCTTATGATTTGTCCCGTAATCAGCAAATGACAGCATCTTAAATATCTTCTGCTGACTGTCACTGCCACCTGCAATTCTTGTCATATTCCTGATATTTGCAGTGTCCATTCCAATCAGAAGGTCATAGTACAAATAATCATCGCGTGTCATCTGTCTCGCGCGGTGTGGAATAAGAGGAATATGCTCCTCGTATAGTTTGTTTTTGGTGCCGTAGTGCGGCGGATTGCCTATTTCCTCACGGCTGGTCGCAGCTGAATCTATCTCGAAAACAGCATCGAGGTGCTGTCTGTGGACCAGATGGGTGAAGATGCTTTGAGCCATGGTGCTGCGGCAGATGTTGCCGTGGCAAACCATGAGCACTTTAATTTTATCTTGCATATCTTCGTTTTTCCTTGTATATCCTTATTTTTCCTAGGTTTTATCACACTTTCACGACATCTAACCTAGTGTACCTATCCTAGCATAAAATAACATATTTTACCATATCTCGGTAAGTAAAATGAGTACAAATCTAGGTATAAACCCGATTTGTACTCATTAGTACTTTTTCCCTATTCCATTTGTTTCCTTACTTGGCACACTTTTTCATTTGTCATTGTCCGTTTCAGTCGGCTTTGATAATACCCTTTTTGCATCTCTTGCCATGTCACACAGCCTTGAGATAAATTGTGTGTAGTCTGCAATCTCATCTCCATCCACTGTGTATGGAAACCATGTGAAATTTATTTTTCATCTGTAATTTCAATCTCTGTGCTGTCCATCCGAAATGCACGTTGAAAAAGTGTCTGCTTATCCTGTTGCACTGGCACTCCTTCCGTTATTTCCATATCGCCTTGAACCCCATGTTCCCGTAACTGCCGAATCAGGTCTTCCACTATTTCTTTTTCAGTTCCATCCGGGATATGCAATACCCCCTCCTTAATTTTATTCCTTCATAATATTCGAAAACGTTCCTGACAATTCACATATTTTCTTTGCAATACTATTTTCACCATCTTCTATTTTTTTAGATGGTGCCGTTAGTTTTAATTGTTTTAATCTTTTTTGTATTGCCATTCTTCCGTAGAAAAATCTCCAACGTTGCATATTAATTTGAGCTGCAAACCAAGCCATCTCAGAATATGACATTTTATATTTCGGTATCAAAACCCTTACTGCACTACCACCATTTCCTCTAGCCATAAATCGCCAAGGTTGCACACAAGCTTGTCCAAAACAAGTTACTGTAATAGCCCCATTTTCAAACACTTCACCATTAACATCATTGACTAGTCTAACAATACTATTTTGTGGGTCTCCTGATGATACATACGGACATGTGCCCGCCAAGTAATTACTTTCACCAATTGATTTTCCACCTGAAACAGCAAAAAACTTCTCTATATTATCAGATTTTCCGTATGGAAGTTCCGGTAGCTTATCATCACTTAGCGGGAAATTCGTGAGAACCTCATCCGCAATATCCTCAATACATACTGACGCTGTCAAAATTGATTTTGTAATATTCTCTACAAATATATTCTGCTCTTCTTCAGACAACTCTGGTTGTGGCAAATACTGTTCTGGTGAAAATTCAGCTCCAACTTCCATTATCTGTGATGCTGATACTATTGTAACAAGTTCTGATTTTACCTTTTTATTTTTCATAAACTTCTTAAACAAATCTAATACTTCCGGTAATTGTGAACCTTCTACTTCAACTCTTTTGCCTTTTAACTTTTTATATCCATCATTCCAAATTTTAGCCATAAATATCTTATCGCTTTTCATTTGTGGTCTATGTGCCTGTGCAATCATTATTGTTGTATCAACAGCTGTTGGGTAAAATAAATCACCCGGCAAACTAATCATCCCAAAAACAGAATGTTTTTTCAAAAATTCACTACGCCATAAAGCATTGTCATCATCAGCAAAAATACCAGATTTAACAACAACCGCCATCAATCCCATTGTTTGCAAAGATTCCATCGCTAATGAAATAAAATCTCGTTCTGGCTCTTCATCCTGAGAAAAAGGTGGATTTAGCAAAGCCTTCGTAAATTTATTCTTTACATTTTCTTTGCTACTCTCTTCAAAACAACTCACATTCTCAATGTGACTCTTTCCATCACCTCTAAAAAACATATTAAGTGCTGCTAGAGACCAAACCGTAGGATTTGTATCAAACCCATACAAAGACTCCCTCACTATTTCTGATGGTATTCCAAATTTTTTTGAGGTTTTCATCATGCGATCAAATGATGCAACCAAAAATCCACCAGAACCACAAGCTATATCAATAACTTTATCCTTCGCTGTAACATCAATTAACTCTGCACAATATTTCGTGATATGACGTGGCGTAAAAACAATTCCTAATGAATTATTATCATATCCATATCTAATAAACGCTTCATATAATAATCCCAGAAAATCAGTGTCTGTTTGTAAAATTGATTTAATATTAAGTTTTTTAAGCAAAAATACTATTTTACTTATCTTATTAGATAATCTATTATAATCTCCAACTGTCAATTTAAGTGTTTCTATTAATTGTTCTTTTTTGTTTTCCTCAAAATGATCTGTTGATTTAATTGCTGCTGATACCAAATCATTAATGGACTCTAATTCCTTTCCGTCCTCTAAGTCGATCTCGCCCCAATACAACGCCGTAATTACAGCTCCCAATACTTTTGGACGCAATGACGGCTCTATTTTTGCAGATCTTAATATTGATGACAACTCTATCGCAGTATTAATATAATCAGATGTTTGCGGAATAGAAACCTCAGTAGTACCATTATTAGTAACTAAAGCACCATCCACCTCATAAACACTTGGAAAACTAGTCAATTCATATCCTTTAGCTGTTAATGGTGTCCATTTTTTATCATTCCAAAAAAACGATTTAAAAAGATATCCGTGGTCCTCTTCTCCTGCAACACCTACTACAATTCTAATTTTATACTTTCCCTTTTTATTAATTGAATTAGCATATTCCATTGCTTCTGATATTGCAATATCAATTTTCTTTATATCATTTTTGGCTTCGACCACAACTAACGGAAGTGATTTCTTGCACACAATAAAATCCGGTTTTGTTCCATCAAGTCCACAGTCTGGAAAGAAATCTTCAATCTCTTGCTCCTCCAAAAAATCTCCGCCTTTTTGAGGATGTCTAACATCCCAACCTTTCTGTCCAGCAATATCTCTCACTAAATATCTACATCGCGACTCTGCTCTTTTGCTTTTAGCCATACCAGCACCTCCAAATATTATCTTGCTCACATGTAATTATAACTCATTTCACGCAATCGAACAAGCGTTCGTTTTATCTTTTCTGTCTTTTTTTATTACCTTATCAGCCTCTTTTAGCGCAATTCTTCTCACAAACTCACTATAAGAAGAATATGATTCCAATTTTGCTGCCTGTTTTAATCTATTTAATTCTTCTTCACTTACTCTAATACTCATTGAATATGTTTTATTCATACCTATTTCCTCCCATAATATTGGAAATTATATCATTCGTGTGGAACATTTGCAATACAAAGTTCCACTTATTCAACTGTATTTTTACCAGCCATATCATCCATATATTCCTCAAATTTTCTCCTAATAATCATATATTTATTACTTACCAACAATTGTGGCTTTTACCATCTCTATTTCTTAAGCATCCAACCTTGCTCCCTTAGTAGTAAAATTGGTATTAAAATTAAAGAAGGTAATTATCATCCATGACCAATTCCGGAATTTCAGATTCTGCGCACAAATGGCCATCACAAGTTCCATCTAACCAATGCTTACACGAATGTATACCATAATAACTATCTGCACACTGTATCGAATGAGGATATAAGTTATATTTCGATTTGTACCCTATAAGCTGACTTACAAACGATTGTATTTCATTTTCAAGAAAAATCTCGTTCTGATTTAACATTTTCTGTGACATCGGTTTCTCCTTCTTCTGCTCAACCTCTGCCTGTGCCCTTCTGAACTCTTCCATTCGTTTCAATTCTTCCTCTGCATCATCGAATCCGATATGCGTGTACACATTCATTGTGACCGCTATATCCATCTATGGACTTCTCCACTTGTTTTTTGAGGGATATATTGTCAGCTAGCACTATAAGATAATAAATAAAAATGAAATTAAATATTTAGTGCCTTCTTAGCTATATTATCATATTCTTTATTGACAACTGACTTATAATATTTTGATTCTGGACAAATGATTTCTATCTTGCACATCTTATCCACTTCTTCATGATCAATCATCCTCTCACACATATAGCAAGGTGGATATTTCACATAAAGTTCATGTAACCGTCCCTGCTCCAAATAATTAACAAATTTTCTCTCACAGCATGAAAACATTCTTTTATAGGCCTTGGTTTTTGCTTTTTTACTCTCACTGGCGGTCAAATAAACGCTGTCTCGTAGTCCCTTCAAACTTATTTTATAACCACCAGGAAGATAATAATCTTCCTTATCGTCAACGTAAACATATGAAGTACCAATAAGTTTTGACATCAAATAGCTTGTCGATGATGGATCAATATCAACTCCTGAAATGGATACATATTTTTTTCCGGAATCGTCAATTGCCATAATTGCAAAACAACTGGTTCCGATGCGTTTTGATTTACTACAGAATATTGACATGTCTGTATATTTATCTCTTAGAAATGTACTCCCTCTTAGAACCTTTACAATTTTTCTAACATAGTTTATATTATAAAATCTCTTAGAGGGAATCTGATTAATGCTATAAAGACACACGGAAACAATATTGTTTCGCTTCTGCTGTGCTAGTAAATAGCTTCCCTGATAATTATAAAGATCAAATACCTGATATTCATATTTCTGATTGTCCACAAGAATTTCTTCCATATGCTCAATCATTTCTTTAAATGTATTTTTTACATAGTTCGCGTCTGTTGAGCCTCCAAAAGCTTCTACTACATCATCACATGCCATAACTGATAACAAATACAATCCCCAAAGCTTGTCGCCATAAGGAATGCCACGATAATTCTTAACTGTTTCAAAAAACTCCGTTTTCGTATTAGTAAATTTCTCATCATCTATCATGTTCATATTAAGATCAACAATTATATGCATGAGTTTTGTCACAAAATCCTTAAGTGGTGTAAAAATGAAATATGAATCCATCATTTTACATAGTAAATCCAACTCAACCTGTCTAGCATATCCCATAGATTCTTCTAAATTCCTAAGCGCATTCATCAGATAATTATTATCTCTGAACTCTTCACTAGTTTTTTTTCATCAAGAAGCAGTTTCCTAGACAACTCAATAATTATGCTCTCGATCTTGCTATTCATATACTCTAAACTATTTGGCGATAATTCATTACATGTAATATTTGGATTCCTATCTTCAATTGTCTCTCTTGATGAAGCGGTCTTAAGTTCATTATAGATAATCCTTCTGATATCCATAATCTTATCCGTTTCCTCACCTAAAGCTTTTAATTTGCTTACCTTCTTATCAAATGATAAAGATTCATCCTCGAAATAATCATAATGATATTTTTTCTGAGAATAGCCATAATCATTATTGTGATGATATAAATTATGAAGTCATATCACTAAATACATTTCTCTCGATAAATCCTCAAGAAATGTATTTTCATCTTCTCGAAAATTAATTCCATCAAGAAATGAAACCTGTTGCATAGCATCAATTTCGAATTTCCTAATTCTCTCTTCCAGATACTGTTGCTTTCCCTCTTCAGACAATTCCCTTATCTTATTGTTTTCACTATCTGGCATTAAGTCATCAGTGTCTATAAAACCATTATAAAATGAATTTCTCATAACTAATATCCTCCTATTAATATTTGCATCTGCTTAAATACTCAGAACTTATTGATAATTAAGTTTATAGAAACTCTTACAAGCAGATTAATAATTTGTGTAATAAACTCTGAAATTTCAAGTACTCTTACCCAGAGAATCAATAAAAATTGTATTAAGAAATAATCCTGTAAATGAATACGAAATTATAATTTAGTATGCAAGGTACTTTTGTACCTCACACACTAAATTATACCATAGAAACACATTTACTTCTACCCTACTATATATCTTGTCTCTGAAAGAGCATGACATCTGTTTCACTTGGAATTCCCACATACAAACTTGGTTGGCAAAGAAATACTTTTAATTTATTAAGTGTTACCTTTATAACATCGCTTCTCTTATTATATGTATCTGTAAAAATCACCAAGATTTCACCCCTTGAAGTCGCTTCTATATTAAAATTTCCATGCATTAATGAATTTCTTATTCTTTCAACAACATATTTTTGTGTCCCATCTTTCTTTATACTATTGTCAATTACATATTTTCTTAACGCTTCTTCATCATAAAAAAACATTGAAACATCAACCTTTGCGTAATCTAATTTCTCATAATCATCATCCTCCGTTCTTAATGCAAAATTCATTATTTTCATAAAGGTAAATCCAATATCAAAAGCAATTACAGCAGATTCATCCTCTTTCAATTCTCCCAATTTTTGTTCAAAAAGAGGTTCAGCTTCCTTAATTTGAGTTTTTGAATACTTACCACAATTCAAAAAAACATAATATTCATATAACACTTCATTTAACTGTCCAATATGAACTAAAAAATTCGATATTTCCGTTTCGAAGTCAAGAAATGTTTTTAATCCATAAAAGTATTTATTCTTATCATTAAGCTCATAATTCTTTGCAATTCTTCTAAAATGGTTTTCATTAATTTTTTCACTTATCTTATATTCTTTTATATCAAATTTATTTTTATTATCAGATAGGTAAGCTGGCAAATCCACCATATCATTCATTCTTTTTATCAAATTGGCTATAGAATTTTCAGAATATCCATCATAAACTTCATCTACACCCTTAAGAGATGTAATTTCATAGTATCTCATTCTTAATGTTTTTCGCATATTCTTCATTGAATATTTCATAAAAAAAGTATTTCTAAATGGTATTCCAAAACTGTAATTACTAAAGAAACTTTTTACAAATTCGTGCAATATTGGTTCGAAAACAATTCCCACATCTTTACGAACACCTTTATCTTTATTATAAAGATAATAACAGATAAGCTGTCCACTCTCTTGAAATTGAAAATTACCATATTGCATATGAGCAAGTGCATTACGAATTGTCCACACCTGATCCCATGTTCTTTTGGCTTTCCCTTCCATTGAATGATATAACCCTACATCCTCTATTTCTGAAAACAAATCCTCATTTTGTATATAATTAATATAAGGAATTAGCTGTGGGTCATCCGAAACTTTATCTATAAATTTTGCAAAACAATATTCATCTTTGTAATATCTATTAAGTTTTTCTTTATTCAGCAATAACAAACATCCATCAACAAATACTCTAAATCTCCCAAAATCAAACCCGCTATATTGAGCAAATTCTCCCTTTTTAAACATTTGAATTATCTCATCAATTCTAATTCCATTTGCATAAAGATTTTCGTACATATTAATTAGTACAATATTATTGTTCAAATAATTGTTCATTTGTGCCACTTCTCCCTCTATTTCATTGCTATTGTTTTGGATTGGGACTTATCTACCGTTGTTATTTTGCCTTTTTCTCTAAAAATATCCTACTTACTCACAAAACCGAAATAAGTAAATCACAGGTAAATACTTAATTACAAAATGTTCAAAAGCCCTATTTTACTACGTTTCAGCCATTTTATTATAGACTGCCGTGGCAAACAAAGAGTACGCGTATACTCATAAAAACTCCTTTCAAAATGCGCTATCCTGCTGCCATTTGCAGCGATTTGCGCGGTGTTAATTCTTCTTTATGTATCGGTCATTTCTGTACATAAAATGCAAAACTTAGCAAAATATTGCAAGATGTGTACAGCAAAAGTAATAAAAACGGAGTAAAAAGTGGGTGATGTTACTACTCAAGAATATCTGGTAATTCAGGAATGCATCGTTTTGCATTAATATATCATTACCTTTTTGAACATGACATACTAACAACTCTGTCAACAAATCATAATCATTTTCTCGTTCTGTAATTGCAGCCTTCTGCTGTGCTTTTCTGAGTAAAACCTGAAATGCTGGATCTGCAAACGCCGGCAACAATCCCTCGACTTGATTGATTTGAGGCATAATTCTTTCTTCAAGTTTATTAACTCTCTCTGTTGCTATCTTTTGTGCTTCCTCCGTATAATTTGCTAGTGCCTGGGGTATCATTTCATTAAATACAGCTCTTGCTCTTTCTTCAGTTATTCCTGCACTATTAATAATAACATTGCCAATTTGTATCTGTTGTGAATCTTTACCTGCCTTTTGTAACTGATTAACTTCTTCCATTTCTAACACCACCAATCTGCGTTTGCTTTGCATTGTTTTTTGCTTTCTGTTCCATATTTACATTTACGTTATAAGATGTATTTGTATCATCTGACTCACCATTTAGTTCAATTGTTTGATTTTGTTCTGATGAATTTCCAGCCTTCTGAATTAATTTTATTTTTTTATGAATTCCTATTTTATACCCCGTAAAACCACCTATTATTGCACCTGCAATAAGTGACACAATAGTTGAACCTATTCCATCAAAAAACCACACATACCACATATAAATACCTTCTTTCTATCCACATAAAATAAGCCAAGCACAATCGCCTGGCTTGGTTCCAAATATAATATTGTTTCTGGCAACTCTGCTATTTTTTATTTTACTACAAAATCACAGATACAGCAACTTGATTTCTCATCAAATTGCCTTAAACATCCTCTGCGATACCGGCTTCTCCCCTTGCGTCCGTTCCAATTCCTTTCTGGCATTCTGCAGGTCTTCCAGCCGCTTCAATTCATCCTCTGCATCCTCAAGGCCCAAATGCGTATAAGTGTTAAGCGTAACCCCTATATCACTATGCCCCATAAGGTACTGCAGCGTCTTCGGGTTCATTCCAGATTTCGCCATATTACTGTAATACGTGTGGCGGCAAATATGCGGCGTAATATTCGGCATCTGAACTCGATAGATATCATTATATCGCTTCACCATATGATTAAACCGATGTTCCCAGTGCATTGCCACCAGTGGCAGGCCTTTGTCATCCACAAACAGGAAACCGGTATATCCATCCACCACCTTTTCTACCTTTGTTTTCTCGCTATCCTCAATGATTGCCTGGAAGCATTTCGCAACATCCTCTGTTATCGGCAGTTTCCTTGTGCCGGCAGATGTCTTTGTCGGCTCAATCACTAAGGTCATATCGGATAAGCGTTGAAGCTGATGGTCTATATTCACAATCCTGTTTTCCAAATCGATATCTTTAATCGTAAGGCCGCAAAATTCTGAAATTCGCATACCGGTATGGAAAAGTATATATACCACTTCATAGTATTTGCAGTATACATTATCGTCATGGACAAACTTTAAAAACTTACGCATTTGTTCTCGCGTTAGCGCTTCTCTGGTAACACTGTCATTTACCACCCCCCGGCAAGTTCAAAGCCAAATGGATTTTTATGAAGCACATCATCGTCCATAGCCATTTGAAAGGCTGGTCTCAATACGCCACGCACTGTTTTTACTGTACTATACCTTTTTCCATCCTGCTGCAGCTTTATCAAAAACAGCTTTGCGTCCGAAGTTTTTACATCTCCTACTTTTCCTGATTTCTCCTGTTCTGATATCAGCATAAAGCCTTCAGCTAAGTTTGTCATTGTACTAACAGTTTAAAGGAAAATCCCCATAAACGAACAATATCCCCGTCAATGACGAGGATATCTTCTATGCTGGTGTGCAGTAATCTGCTTAAGATTACAAAATTGTCTAAGCTCGGTAATGATCTACCTGAAATCCATTTGTAGACTGCTTGTGGATTTTCAAATCCCATAGCATTCTGCACGTCTTTCACGGTATAACCATTTTCCACGAGCAGTTTCTTAATCTGTCTTCCTGTTTCTTTTTGCAGGACCTGCAAATACATTGGTTCCATCTCTTTGTACCTCCGTAATTTTCTTCCATCCCGAATCACAAGTTTACCTGTAGATGATTAGTATAACGGATTCTATTACTAATTGCATTAAACTTTTGGTTTAAGATTTACTAATAACTCAATCCCACAGGTCATAGAAATATTGTTTAAGCATATCTATAGCTTCATCCTTACACTTTCTTCTATATTCTTCCAAACGCTTTTCTTCTTCGCGATATTTATCGGAAATCTCTTTATACTCAGGCAACTCATCCATAAAATGAATTGTTCCTCCGCCACCGCGCTTTCTATTTTCTTCTAATTCTTTCTCAGTTTGAAGTTTATTTCCAAATAATCCAAATCGTTCCGTAAATTCATCCATTGCTTTGGAATGCGTTTCATCAAATGGATTCTTTTGTGAGCATGTATCTTTCTCCGCTTCTCGCCATAAAAATATCATTTTGTCTAGAATGCAATTCCACTCCTCATGGCAGGTATCATTTACAAGAATTCCATTTTCATTGGTATAGTTTTCTCCCAAATATCCTGGTGAACCCGTTCTTGTATCTTTCAGTGTTTGCAGCATATCCGGAATAAGCGTCTGAAGAAAAGAAAACATCTCCCAAACATCACAATCACAATAGCCCCTTGTAATACGCTGTTTACTCCACTTTACGCATTTAAAAAAATGTTTTATTTTTGCCAAGATTTTGCTTTTCTTTCCGAGACCTGACATAGCAAAATCATATTTATTCCATATATTCATTGGGTCTCTTACTTCATAGCTTTTGCTTCTTCTCATTCCAATCCATCACTTTCTATTTTTCAAAGCTTATTGATAATCTAGTTTTCTATGTACAAACTCCTCTATATCCTCAAACATTATCTGAAACTTATCTCTTACCCTTGATGTATGATAATGCCCAGCATACCACCATTTGTAATCCAGCTTGCTTTGTCAATTTTATCTGATATCTTCTTTACTAGTAGGTCTCTTTCGTCAAGAGCCTGTGTTACTAACATCTTTTCGCTCATAAAAAATCCTCCCTTAAAATTATCTCTTAATATAATTCTAAGGGAGGATTCATGTAATGTCATTGAACTTGTAGTTCAAAAATTATGCTGCATTTAATTCTCTCATTTTCTTATAGTAGGTATAAACTCTTCTCTCCTGATCCGTAAGACATGCATCCATTTGACTTTTTGTTCTTCCAGCATTTCCGCAAACAATTGAATCCATAGGAACTTGAAGCATTTTGCTAAGTGCATACAGATTATCGACTGTTGGCATACTAACGCCATCCAACCATCGATAAACACTCTGCACACATCCAAACCCTAAATATTCTTGAATATCTTTTGGTTTTACTCCTCTCATATCCATAATTCTTCGAAGATTAACACCTGTTTCTTTTTTATTAATTGTTGGAAACATACTATCGCCTCCTTTGCACTAAATTCTTGTTCTACTCAGTTCTTACACATACTTTCTTCCCCGAAAAAGCAATTCCAAACTTCAAGATTTCCGTAATTCCATCCTCTTTCATTTCAGAATCGTATCGCAACTCACCAATTTGCTTTAATGCTTCATTAGACCATTTTTCAAGCTCAACATCGCTTAATTTTTCTTTCCACTTTAATTCCAAAATAATACCAGGATACCTTTTTTCTCTTGGAATTAAAGAAACATCAAATCTGCCATCTCCAGATTCTCGGTTCGATTTAATCTTATACTGATTATCCATTAATGCTATTAATCCTAGCATCAAACCATGATAAAATCCTTCAGCTCCACCATCGAAGAAGCTAATTGATTTATCCATATATTCCCCAATAGCGCTCTGCAACTTCTTGTAATCATTGGCATAAAGACTTTCTGCAATCTTATTTGCTGTAGTCCTTGTAATTGCTCCAGTTTGCAAGAAATGTGACAAGATTTCACTCTTATATACAGCTGCAATCTCTCTATTTGGAATTGATACTTCACATAAATATGAACCATCTGCTTGCAGTTCCTTTTTAGGAGTTTTCAAATAGCCAGCAACCAACAATAAGCTATAAATATTTGCTGGATCCTCCGCAAGCGATCTATACACCACATTTTGATCAATTCTTGCAACTACTCTTTCTCCTTGCAAAAGGTCATATAATCTTTCTGTAATATCATCTGTAGCCACTCTTAGTACATCATCAAGGATTTCATTTTTTCCAGTATTTACCCAATATGCTTGAGGAAGGCATCCCTTGGAAATATAGTTGATTACAGACCATGGATTATATATTTCTTCGCTACCAAACAAATATCCATCGTACCAGTCTTTAAGTTCCTCCTCTTTATCTGATACTCCATAGTAACTGAGCATTGCTTTCACTTCAGATTCTGTAAATCCAAAAAAGCTATCGTATTCTTCATCCATTACGGAGTTCACTGTTAAATTATTTAGACCACTAAAGATACTTTCCTGAGCAATACGCAAAATTCCTGTTAGGAAACCATAGGATAAATTCTTATTATCCTTAAATGCTCCTGAAAAGAAATTTCTCATGAATCCAATAATTTCATCGTAGAAATCCTTAGAGTATCCCTCTTGAATCGGAGTATCATATTCATCAATAATGATTACTGGAGCCTTATCATAATGTGAAGCAAGCATTTTAGATAGTCTTTCTAGCGAAAAAGTAAGCTCCACTTCATTAGCTGTAGCGCTAATAATCTTTGTAAAATACTCCTTCTCATATTGTGAGAGCTTATCACTATTTAGTAGCTCTTGATGTCTTCCATACTCTTCTTGAAGTAGTCCCCTTATTTTATCTATTGTTGCGTCCCAAGTATCAAATTTAACATCCTTAAAAGTTAAGAATATGACTGGATATTTTCCTTGATGTGAACGATACTCTTCTCCACATTGCCAAATATTTTTATCGGCAAAATACTTACTAGTATTCTTATCTGATATTTCAAAGAACACTCTGAGCATATCCATATTCAAGGTCTTTCCGAATCTCCTTGGTCTCGTAAACAAAGATACCAATGGCTTTTGATCCAAGAATTCTTTGATTAATAACGTCTTGTCGACATAGTAATATTCTTCCTGCGCACGAACATAGTCAGAGATGCCGATTGGTAATGATTTAACTTCTGCTTTCGCAATCATATTTTTCTTGATGTATTTTCCATTAGACACTCTTCCATCCATTGGCTTTGGAGAGTCGTCTGGAATTAACCAAGATCCTTTTTCTTTTATTGCACCCTGTATTCTTCCTTTTTTGCACATATCATTTACGGAACGTGGAGAAACATTCCACTCTAAAGCCTTTTCTTTACAAGTTTTCATATATATATCAGCTCCTGTCATTCGCAATATTATTCCTCACCTTACGCAAATTATACCTCAGTAAAACGCAAAAAGTCAAATCAATTCGATATTTTGCGTTTAATTATTGCGTTTGCTTAATGTTTTGCGTCTTGTATTTTTCGGCACTTTTATTTTGGTTTTTTCAGTCCACAAACTTGTTTGTAGCATATTACTCAGACAAGTTTAACTCCACTGAAAAGGGACCAGCCCAGCTGATCCTCTCCCTCTATCACATCCCCATTGTAATTTATTCTTATATTCTGCTATTTTTACTTTTCAGCCAAAAATACGGTTTCTGGGCAAATTATAGCATATTGTTGCAAGTCTATTCTTACAATTCCATCAGAAAATGTTCATGCAGCGCACGTTTCACCTGATCGAAATTACCTCGCTCCGGACATTGGATGGAAACAACCAATCCCTTCTCTGGGAGAATCGTTGTAATCTGTCCGAATGCGCCATCAGCACGATAGGATCCTGGATATGGACTGATCCAGAACTGATAGCCATATCCTACATGCCAGAGATCTGCAGATGGCTCGAAGGTAAATTTCGGGGTGGACACCTCATGCACCCAGTCCCTGCTGACAATCTGCTCGCCCTTCCAGTTACCCTCAGCCAGATAGAGCTGTCCCAGTTTCATCATCTCGGTACAAGTCAGATACATACCTCCGCCGCCATTCGGATGTCCCTGTGGATCATGCTCCCAGAGCGGCCATCCCATATCAAGTGGCCGGAATACTTTCTCATACAGATACTCTCCCATCCGCTTGCCAACGGCCCGTTCTACCATATGAGCAGCCAGAATACTGTCGGCAGAGGAATAGCAGAATGCACTGCCTGGCTCCACAGGAACCGACTGTGCCATCATATATTTCTCATAATCCGGTGCTCCGATGCCCGGACGTCTGTCCGCATTCATCAGAAGTGCCTTACCAAAGCCACTGGACATGCAGAGCAGATGTTTCAACTGAATCTTCTCCAGATTTGGATCTGGATTTGAAGGAAGTTTATCTTTAAACACTTCCGCCACATGATCTTCCAGGCTTAGTTTTCCCTCTTCGATTGCGAGTCCAACTGCTGTTACCGTAAAACTCTTGGTATGTGAATAAATATTTCTCGGTGCATTTGCTGCGTAGTGCATCTCACAGAGTACCTTGTTCTCATCTCCGACACTGATAGCTTCCAGCGGCAGATTGTGGCTGCTGGCATAACGATGAAATTCCAAAAACTTCTTTTCCAGTAACATAATACCTCTATCCTTTCCGGCAAATCTCTGATGTCAGTCCGATATAACCGATGCGACGTGTCGCAAGGTTAAAACCAATCTATCTGACATCTCCAATCTGGTTCTATTATCTCATACACATCTCTGCATCTGTCGGCAGTGGCATCAGCGGTGCAGACGGCAGGGTCTGATACCAATAAGCAACACTGGTGTAATCATCGTAACGCGGTCCGGTCCAGCCCATGTTGTCGAGTGTCATACGAAACTTATTCTCAAAACGGATCGGGTCTGCAATATGGAAATGATACAGCAGGAATCTCTGCTGTCCGTTATAGAATTCCCGGTTGTCTCCATAGATTGCATACATGCCGGTATATAAGCCGCTGAAGGTCTGATAGCTCTTGATGATGATGTCATTTCCAAATCCATAGGAACCGCCGAAGTAGTCTTCAGTTCCGGTATAGTGGATAGACGGATACGGATCATCGTCTAGATACATGCGGGCTTCACCTTCTACCCAACAGGTATTGTTGCCATTCATACCAGTTGCCAGAGTCACACCGACAAATTGTCCCCTGCCTTCGATTCCGTCAACGATTGTGTAGGTACGACCCTTCTGAACCGGGTGCTCTTGGCGATAGGTGGCATGGAAATAACCAGCCTCCGCCGGAATCTCCTGATAAGCTCCGGTGATAATATAATAGAGATTTTCATCCTTGTCACCACGGTTTTCCATCGTGATCCGAGCTCTCTTATGGAACGGCATCTCAAAATAGCTGTTATAGCCGCGACCAGGAGCTACCAGCATCATGGCAGAATTCAACACCGGATATTTGCCATCCCGGTCCACGAAATTTTCATCATAGGCACATCCGAAGAATGCAGAGAGCGGAGCTTCCACAGACGGATATTCCTGATCATCCCAATACATACGGATGATAAAATGGTGCCCTACATATCCGGTAAACCACATATGCTGGATCACACCCGGTCCTGCAGCATCTACCAGAGTTACGGTTTCCCCTGCAGGAATCGTCACGGTCGGACGAAGCTTGGTGCAGTCACCGCCCTGGGAACCACCTGCGCGTACACCGGTTGGATTCTCTGCGGAAAATGCAAACGTTTTGGAGTTCTGGATCATACAATAGTTGTTCATATTCTTCTCCTCTCTGATCAAACCTGGATCATCTGAAATTATTGCTTACTACGCTATCGCGTTTCTCTATTCACTATAAATTCACTATAACATTTATCTCCCACGAAGTGACGGAATTACAGAATCATTCCGTCTGCGCCTTCTCATTTTCTTCCCGGATAATCTCCTTTATTTAAGCGCTTAAACTGATTATACCATAAATCTATAAACAAAGTTTATCTGTAAAGAAAATTGATACAGAGTTTTTCAAAATCGGTCCATCTGCTCCCCACAGGAACTTCTTTCACAACAAATCATATTCATTTTTATCGAGGACAGTCCGGTTAACAAATTCCATCCCGAAAGCTTTGCTTTTAGGTTGTCGCGGTACACTCGCGTAAAATAGGGGTACAATGGGGGGTACAAATACCATTCTCATTCCCCAAAAGCCTTGATTTTAAGCCACTTCAGACAAAAGTACGGATTCTGCCGTGGCAAACCATGAGCACTTTAATTTTATCTTGCATATCTTCGTTTTTCCTTGTATATCCTTATTTTTCCTAGGTTTTATCACACTTTCACGACATCTAACCTAGTGTACCTATCCTAGCATAAAATAACATATTTTACCATATCTCGGTAAGTAAAATGAGTACAAATCTAGGTATAAACCCGATTCGTACTCATCAGTACTTTTTCCCTATGCCTTTTATTTCCTTACTTGGCACACTTTTTCATTTCTTTTTCTATTCTTTCAAACCTCTCCATGGATGATATACATTGCCACGATTTCCTTTTGCAATAACTTTTTTATGTATATTCTCTTTCATTACTGCAACCTGAGCTTCCATCAACTTAGATACATATTTTCTATCCAATCTTCCTATCAAATAAAGATATGCCTCGCTGTTGCTAAAGTTTCTTGCGCTTCAAACCATATTTTCCAGCTACCTGATGGATTGCATCCACTAAAATCATTAAATGTTATAGTTCCGCTTTGTGTAATAACACCGCTTTGTGTTGTTCCATCTGGAGCTTGTATATAAATAATAACCGGAAAACTCCCCGAAGATGCACGAACATATAAACTTATTGAAGTAACTTGTGCATTGCTGCTTATAGAACCTGATAAGAATGTTGCCGTACCATTCATTAAAGCTAACTTTGACAATGTACGGCTAAAGGAATTTGAACCTGATGTTGCACTGACATCTTCTTTCTCTATAATATTTTCTTTTGATATTACTTCCGCTGCTGATACTGGCAAAGTCCACATTATAAATAAACTCATACACATAATAATTGATAATACTTTTTTCATACATATTTCCTCCCAAAATAACAGCGACTCTCATATAACTTACAATCAATACTTTTTCTTACAGCAGGCGTATACCGCTCTTAACAAGCCTGAATCCTATAAAATGGAGCTACACAAAATTACTATGCAGCTCCATTTTTGGTAGTATAACAACACTCTGAAACAAAAGTCTCAATATATGCATGAACTTAAACACTGTAATCAATAGATTTTCTGACAAACTGATTGCCACTTTGTACCAGATTGCTCTCCACCAATTCCATTGTGACGCTATCTGATATGCTAGAATCAAACGGCTGTCCCGGTTGCCAGTTAGGATTCGCTGCCTTTACTGCCGCATACATAGCAGACTGCCTTCTTCTAATAAAGCTATTCTTTTTTACTAATTCATTACTGCTCTAATTTGTTTCCATTTCTGCAATTTACTTCTATCTCCCTTATGCACCTACCGCTATAAATCTCTATATGAGAAAAGCACCTAAGATTTTTCCTAAGTGCATTCCTCATTTTCTACATCATTAGTTACTTCTTCACTAGATATAAATCCATAATTTTCAAGAAGTTCCCTGTCTTTCTTTTTTAATATAGGTACTCCCCACACTAAAAGATATTTTGCCCTTGTACTTGCAACATATCCTATTCGCTTTGCTTCTCCATCTCCCTCAATCCAATGGGCTTTCCAATGTCCACCTTCACTTTGTGCATTTTCACTAGATATTACTAGAGTCGTGTCATATGTACATCCTTTACTTCCATGAATAGTCATTACCGGAATATCTGTAACAAATTTTCCAACAAAATTACTAATTACTACATCTTTGTTGCCATTGCTAACTTTAAAGTTGTTTCCGTTAACCAATTTTTCAATTTCCCGTTCCTTATTTTCATCATAATTTGAAATAATACTATACTGGCATTTTAAAATATCATTCAATTCTTTTCTTGCCTTTTCATGCCATTTTCCATACGTTTGGTTAAAATCCATTAATGTTTCTGATTTTTCAATGGCATTTAAAACTGTCATCAAATATATACGCCATGCAAAAACTGAAGTTATTTCTTTCGGGCAATAATAATTTTTCTTTGTTCTTCCACCGCCAAACCATTTTGATATCTGTAAACCAGATAATTCTAATGCCATACTCATCTGACTCTGTGCTTTTTCTTTCCATAACTGAACTGCAACAACAAGTGGTTCTTTTGTATCAAATTCATTTTGGGTAGTCTTCTCTAATTGTTTGCGCAAGGCATTTTGTTTTACTAATATCTTATTATCATATTCTTTGCATCCCATACTATCTAATAATCTTACATATTTCTCTATTGCTTCTTCTGGTGTTCTATACTCAATATAAACAAGTGAGTGATTTCCAAATTTACTTTCTACGTTTTGGCTAATACTTCCTGATTTACCAATTAATTTTTCTGAAAAAGAAACTATTTCCGTACAACTCCTGAAATTATTGCTTAATGTGTATTTTTCAAAATCTTTCACATAATCTGCAATATTATCTGGACTTACTCTTTTGAATTCATATATGCTCTGATTCAAATCACCTATAAAATGAATACAGCATCCATTTTCTTTTAATTGTCGCAAAACCTCCAATTCATTTCCTGATAAATCTTGACATTCATCTATAAGAATAAACGGAAATCTTTTTGCGATTTCGCTTCCTATATTTTTTTTGAGAATTCTAACAGCCAAAAAATTCAAATCATCAAAATTTGCATAGCCTTGTTTCCAAAATTCTTTCTTGCAATCAAGAAAACAATCCCTCACATATTTCCACTCCCAATAATAAGATTGTTTTTTTCTTTTCTCATGTATATATTTTTGTATTCTATCACTCTGATAATAATCTTTAAGCCAAACCAACTGGCTACCTATATAAAAATAGAAATCTTTTCTAGTAAAATCAAAACCAATTTGATGAGCATAAATATCATTTCGTTTATTCTGAGAACTTAAATAGTGAATCGAACACTTATAATTCATTAACCAATGATTCGAATATATCGACACATTCTCATCAACCACATGTAATGAAAAATCAGAATTCTTCCCTTGATACCCTACAAATTTGTAAGCAAACGGCTGCACTATATAATTATGAATAAAGCTACTTAATGTGCCGATATAATGTGGATATGTTCCATTATTTCCTGCAAATCTCTTTACTCTATCCTTGATTACATCTGTCGCATCATTCGTGAAAGATAAAACAGCTATACCCTTATTTCTCTCTTTCCACTTCTTAATCTCATATGCAGCCTTCATTCCTACAACTTCTGTTTTTCCACTTCCTGCACATGCACGCAAAAAAGTATCTTTTTTAGCAGAAGATAGAACATATTTTAATTGTTCTTCTGTTTTTTCTGAAATTCTACAATGATCGAGGCCTTCACAAATATGTCCATTCGACAACCTAAAACATTCATCACATGTAATTTCATCAGATTTATCACAGATTACTTTCGCTACTTGCTCCTGACATTCTTCCTTCGTCATAATTTCCTCCACATGCCCAGATAATAGCTTTCTTAATGTAACTAGGAATCTTTACTTCCTTTCCCTGCTCAATCTTTTCTAACAACAGCTGTGAAAAAATGCTTTTTCCTAATTCATCGCTATCAATATGTTCATAAATATATTTTGCATCTTTTCTTCGACTTTCATTATCTCCATCATACTCATTGTTTTTGTCAATTATTTTCTTACACTCAGCCTTAACACCACTCCTATTTTCATCACCAGTTTGCCAACCTTCTTTTATTACTTCAGCCATCAAAGCAAAATTTCCGCACATTGCCAAATCATACTCAAAAGTTTTTAGAGAAGCAACATACAACCTTGCTTGTTTTGTACTCTCCAATTCTTCTGCTAAGCCTATAGCCTCATTTCCACCTTCAACTTCTTCGGTTTCAATAGGATATACCTTTTGTTTTTTCTTCTTTCCTTCTTCATCTACTATCTCTATTGATTTAGGATCTTTGTCGGTTATTCCACTGCAACGAATAGGAAGTCGCTCTATATCCCATCCCTCTGTATCATAAAACAACGGAAAGAAATACTTAAAATTAATACCATTAACATTAACCACGGATACTCCCGCTTCTTCCAACGAAGCAGGCAATGTTTCGTCTCTTCCTTGATTATACTCTGCTAACACAATAGCTGCTAATGCTGGCAATAACATTGCTTCGCATATACCTTCCACTAAAATTACTCCCTTAGAAAATAAAAGTGTAGATTTTGTAATATCCATCCAGCGATTTAAATATTTTTTAACGTTATCATCTAATTGAAAATCGAAAATCTTCTTCGCAGTAATTCCCGTTTCTGTTCCTTTTATATGTATAATAGCATCTACACCAACTGAAGCAGCTATTACTGCGGAATGAGTAGTTACAATTATCTGCAAGTTCTGTTTTTCATTTGCCATCTTCTGCAGATACTTTATTAGTTTTGACTGAATTTGCGGATGTAAATGTGCTTCTGGCTCCTCTATCAATAACACAGTAAATAAACTGTTATTTTTGTTTACAACTTCCAATTCCGCAAATACGGTTGCAATATAAAGTAGATTATTATATCCAAGACTATTTATTGCTACATCACGAAATTTTTTCTCATCCATCTCTCCCATGTATGGGAAAAATACCATTTTAATATTTTGCAAAATAGATACAAAAGAACTTTCTGAAAACTGCAAATTTACACTTTGTCCAAAAACAGTTCCCATTGACTCTTTCATCGCTGTATTAATATCTTTTTTTGCCTGTTCTATTTCGCTATATTTATTATCCTCATTCTTTATAATAGATTGATTAAACTCACTAAATGCATCCACCAATTGTTTTTTTCTTACCTCATCCTTATATTGATGTTTTAACAACAATGCTAGTCGTGATTTTTTACCATTTGTCAATTTTTCCTCAGCATTTCTGAGTGCCGGAAGGTATATTGTATCTATGTAATCAAATGTTTCCTCCTCAAATGCGCTTGATCTTGATTTTCCACCCCATATACTTTTCTTAAAATATCCTTTTTGATTTGGTTCTTTCTCTATTTCCAAATGAAGCTCAGCTTCAAATTCTGCATTACACCATGATAAAAAAGTAATTCGTTCTTCTGGACTTAGATTTCCCATTTTTAAATCTATTAAGACATTCTTCCTCTGTTCTTCATTATCGAACGACTTATAAAAATCATCTTCTGTGACATACTTCTGTTCAGAATCTCTCAGTATCATTCGTATTGCATCGATAATTGTTGTTTTTCCAGAAGCATTCTCTCCAACAAGTATATTTAACCCTGGATTGAATGATATTGTAGATTTTATATTGCAATTCTTATAACCATCAATTTTTATTTCCGAGATATACATACCATCATCTTCCTTCTATACATTCATACATATGTTACCTAAAATAACAATAATAAAATATAAACTATCAGTATGGTGTTGACAACTCAACCAAATCACAGTACAACCTGCTATTCTTGGTTTTGATCATATCATAATATTCTACACACCCATCATTTTCCTTCAGCAAAATAAACTTATCCTTAGAAACAAATCCTATATATGTATCCTTTAAAGTTATCTCTTTTCTATAAGCAACTAATTCCCTGAACTCTTCTGCAATACACTTTGCTATTAACCTACCTACTTCTTCTGTTGTTTCCGAATGCTCAAAATAATACTGAAAAGGAAGAAATAATAGAATATTTTTATCCATCTCAATCTTTTTCATAAATTTAATCAATGGAGCATACATATCGTCCTCTTCTTCCATTATATTTCTATAAAAATCCACCTTTTTACCACGTATTAATTTAAGCATATCATAATATTCTATATGTCCTGTTACTCTTTCTGGCTGCGTGTAAAAAGTCGCGCCTCCAATTCTCACAATTCCTAAAGAATAATTCTTTTTTCCACCTATATGATTCGTATCTGCAAATATTTTAAAGTCAATTTCGTATATGTCATTTGTTGCATCACATTCTCCATGTGCTTGACTCGAAATCCTATTAAATTCCTTATTGCCTTTATCAAATTTAATCTTTGATGAATTTAAGAAATCAATCAAATACTCTTCATAAGAATACTTCATTCCATGAATATAATTATCTCTCAACAAAACAACATGCAAATCTTTTTGCATTATATCCTTAACATCAAGCACACCTATCCACCTCTCTTTTACACAGAATTGCCACTATTTATTTTACTACATTTCTACTCTTTTTTCTATTGCTAATAGGCAGTAAGGTTTTACCTTACTACCTATTACAAATTATATAACTGTTTTATTCATAGACCCATACTCTGGAAAGACTTGCATCGACTCATTTAATAAATATACTTCGTCTGCAGTCGACGTACCCTAAAATGCTTCCTTATGTATAAAGCGGCTAAATCACCACTTCTTTCTTTTTATCTGCTGTCGGCTGTTTCCTGTCAGCATCCATCTTAATTACATCATTTTTCTTTTCTGCAAGTCTCTCTTTTAGTGAAGGACATTCTTTCTGCTTTGCACGTTTCCCGGCACGATCACTGCGGAACAGCTCATGTTCTTTTGCATCATATTCATACACATGATCCAAAAGTCGTTCCTGTGGTGCTACCTGTGTCTGGTTCACTTCCTGCACCATCTGTTCAAGGTCTCTTAGCTCCATTCCGGCATCTTTCGGGATAATCAGTGTTTCATGTATAGATGAAGGCAGTACATAGAAGTCTCCAACCTTGTCCGCAATTTCCTGTCTGGTATCATCTGGAATGCCATTTCTCTTGCCTCTGATATATCCATATCATTATCCCTTGCGATATCCCCAGCCACCATTTCTATAATGTTCTCGCTCATTCCCTTGAAGCTGTATGGCTGTAAAGCATCCATATTCAAAAGAGCCTGCTCATGTAAATCCCCAAGGGTAATCCCATACCTGTCCATCAGATTATCTGTAATCGTTATGGTTGCAGTACCTTCCGCATTTTTGTCCATTAAAATCTGATACACAACCGCCAGATCTTCCACCTTGGTGTATGGTTTGTCCTCAAGGAACTGCCTGTTGGCTTCCTCATTGATGAGCTTGCACACAATCTTGTCTTTGACATTGTCAAAATCAGTCACCGCGGATACATCCATATCATGTTCAATATAATGTGCCTGATATGTGGCTGCAATCTGCCCAATCACATCATCCATCTAGTATCTGCTCAAAATACGGATTCAGATACACGGTTGGAGAAATATTGCTTTCTTCCGTCAAAATTGTCAGACCGTCAAAAACACCGTCATTATTCTTTACTACCTGATGAACAGAAACCGTTGCATCTGCAAATTTCTCCGGTAAAAAATCCTGTATCTGCTCTTTTACCTGTTCTACAAAATCCTTATATTCCATTACTTTCTCTCTCCATTCCCGGTATTCTTCTGTGATTTGTCTGCCAGCTTCGATACTTTCGTCCCATACAACTGATAACGCTTCATCATGCTCTGCTTGTTTGTTTCCGCAGTTTCTTTTTCTAACTGTTTCATTCCTGGTTTCCTCCTTACTCTGCATGTGTTCCAAAAGAAAAAGATGTATTATCCTGTTTCTTTGTACTGAATTTTGCTTTTACATCTGCTACCTTTTTTCCAAAGCTCCAAACATAGCCTCTACATGCTCTGCTGTGTATTCATAAGCAGACCTATTGGCAAGATGTTCCAACCTTCCAATCGTATCAATCGCTTTATTCATGCGGTATTCTCCAAGGCGGATGAACTTCTCCGCTTTGGTTTCATTATTCTTTGCCGCAGGCTCCTCATCCCGTGTTCTGGCTCCATTAACAGTTACATTTTCATTTACTTCATTCATGTTTGTATCCTCCATCTTTCTAAATAAGCGCAAAAAAGACGTATGAAACAGTTACATCTCATCCGCCTTTACGCTGTTACTTACTATAATTGGGTTATTCAAACTCTAAAAATAAAATCAACTATATATTAAATATTTTCTGCAATACACTATATTTTTCATCCGATATTTTACTTGAGGCAACAACTTTATAATCGCGATAGAACTGAGGAGTTATATTTGACATCCATAAACAACGTACTGTTGTAAAAGCCACTCCTACTGTACTTTCCAAATTTTTTGCTAAAATATCTTCTATTTTACCTGCATTTTGACTTATAAAATTGTGTTCTAATATATCATTTATTTCTTTTCGCATAGAGAATATACTAGAATACTCGTAATCTCGAATCTTATCAGCCACACAATTATAGATATCAATAAATACTAGACCATAGTGTTCCTTGGTATCATTAACTTTTGATAGCTGTTTGCATGCTTTTTTGAAATTCTCTTCCAGACCTCCAATTGATTTTATTCTTTTACATTCCACATATACTGTAATGTCTTCTTTTGTTGCTACTACATCTGTTAGTTGATTAAAATCAATCGTATATCCCCAACTCTTAAACCATGATGCCACCAATAGTTCATATAAAAAATCTCTCGGTTGATCTGCCTTAATTTCTGAATTATAAAAATCAGTCCCATATACAACCTTCTGTAATCGTTCTTCAAAGCCTTTACTCTGTTCATCCATGAATGCATCATACACTTGCACAATCTGAATGCATTCTTGCATTGCATCATTTAGATTTTTAAACTTCTGCTCTAAATCAGTAAGACTATTAGGATTTCCATTTCTATAAAACTCTTCAATATATCCTCTATATTTCGAATATCTTGACAATTGTGATTTTAGTCCTTTTTTGCCTAACCATTGAATAACCTCATCCATTTTTTCTATAAAATAACTAGTATTTGTTAATTCATATGACATTTGATTTATATGACTCATGGAATAATTCCACCTTTCCGTAAAAATATATTAAAACACCTATTAGATATCGATTATTTTGCAACATCTATTAAAACAAAGCATACCATAATCACATTTATAATTCTACTTAAGAGCTCGCATTTCTATTTTTTATAAAACTCCAGCTTGACCTTATACTGTGAGCCTTTGATTTCCTTACCATAAAATTCAGATACTTGATTCCAGTCATATAAGACTTTTGAAGCGGTGCAGAATCAATAGAAATAAACCCATTTATCTTATCCAGATATAATTCCATATACATTTGAGCCAGATATTTCTGCTCAAAAACAGTCACATCATAATTTCCTGTTCTGTACCAATATTTAAGCCACCTCCGTTGACCGATTATGTTAATGCGAGTATATCCCCATTGACCGATTAACGGAAGACCTCATTTGATCATCACGTCAATTACTATCTGTTCTGCAATAATCCAAATCAATATCCACCGAAAGTCTTGGCAAATCATTATTTGTTTCCAGCATATTTCAATAAATGAAGAACAATATCTAAAAAAGCTGGAAACAGCTGTAACAAGCTTAGCAAGTTAACAATTACATAAAGAGAGAAAAAGACTTACAGTTTCATAGCTCTGCTGATGCAGTTCACTATATATTCTTCTCCCAAATCTGTATTCAGGCTGATGTCAAAGTTTCCGGCTGCACCCCACATACGGCGGGTGTAATAGCGATAATTATCTGCACGGAGCTTTTCATTTTTCTGAACCGTAGCTTTGGCTTCTCCCTCGGAGATATTCTGTCTCTGTGCCACTCTTTTGATTCTGCTCTCAAGAGGCGCCGAGAAAAATACTTTCAGACAGTTTCCGTAATTTCTGAGAACGTAATCTGCACAACGTCCTACTATCACGCAGTTTCCTTTTTTCGCAAGATTGCGTACAACCTGGCATTCTGCCTCGAAAATTTTATCCTTCGGCGCTTCATCCTGCCTGTCTGTATTCAGATACATCTGATTGACCAGATCATATAGTAGACTGTTTGTCATGATCTCCTCGTTTTTCCTGATAAATTCCGGTGTGTATCCTGTAGTTCCTGCTGTCATCCGGATAATCTCAGCATCATAAAAATCATAGCCCAGCTTTTCTGCAAGGATCTTGCCAATATCGTGTCCGCTACTTCCAAATTGTCTTCCTATGGCAATAACATTTTTTCCATAGGTTCCTGCTGTCTGTTCTTTTGCTTCATTCTCATTTTCTGCAGATACGCTTTCCGGGAAAATCATATCTTTTAGTAATTCCAGCTTCTTACCGATGAGTCTGGCGATAAAGCCTACCAGAATGGCAGCAATAACGGTACCTTCTCTTATACCAGCCAGTCTTCCTGCAAATACGAAAGAAAGTACAGCAGCGATCACTGACATGGATACATCAAAACAGATCTTGGTTGTTCCGAAATTTGTTTTCCATGTAAGGACAATAGCACGGACAAAAGATTCTCCCGGAAGCATGACAACATCTGCCAAGACCTCCATATATACACCCACACCAAGGATCAGACATCCGATGAGAAGATATACAATCTTCATGATGTAAGCTTCCGGATTAACCCATGAAAAAAGAATCATGGTAAGATCAATAAAATATCCAAATATAATGGATACCGGAATCTGAAGGATGTGCTCCAATTTAAAGTTCTTTCTTAGGATGATCAACTGCAGTACAATCAGAAAAATACTGAAAAAGATGGTAAAGTTTCCAAGTGTAAACGGAAAATTAAGACTTAATACGTAAGGAATTGATGAAATCGGGGATGTTCCCAAGTTTGCCTTTGTAATTAGGCTGACTCCCAGGGAGTTTACAAACAATCCCACCAGAAATATTAAATATCGTTTTAGTTTCTCCATTTTTTATTTTCTCCTCATTTCATATTGTTTATCATCAAATCATTTCATATCTGCAAGATTTCGGTAGATCCGGCAAAAAATATCCATAAACAGCTTCTGCTCTTCTTCGGAAATACCATTTAATGCAGTTTTTTCTATTTTCTTAAAAGCTTCCTCCACAAGCTTCTGATTTTTCCTTCCGGATTCTGTCATAAAAATATGAAAAGTACGACGGTTTCCATTGAGCATTTTTCTTTCGATCAGGTCTTTTTCTTCCATGCGGTTCAAAATAGACGTTAAGGATCCTGCCTCGATGAGGCATCCTGCCGCAATTTCTTTCTGGCTGGCACCATCGTGATCTTTCAAGTAATCCAATACTTTTGGCTGTCCCAAGGTAAGGCCTGTATCTGACAGCTGTTCCATTAGTTTTTTCTGGACAGTCATATGGTTTATCATAGACAAGTAGTGAAATGAATCATCCATTTATTATTTATCTCCTCTTTTATTACATTAAAAATAGTTATAATTCAAACATTTAGAATTATAACTATCTTTATTGTGTATGTCAACATTCAATCGCTACTTTTATAACACCATAGTTTTTTGCATTTTGAATCCTTACGTCCTAGAATCCGCATCATCAGAAACAGTTAATTCAAAATGATTTCGATTTGTTTTTATAAAGCCCTCTTTTTGTAACTTTGATATCTCTGTAGACATTGCTGCACGATCAATACAAAGATAATCTGCCAGCTGCTGCCTATCAAAAGGAATATCAAAAGATAACGACGAATGTCTGATAGATTCTGCCGACAGATATGATAATAGTTTATCTCTCGTCGTTCGCTTCCCAACATGTGTGATCTTATCGTTCAGAATCAGTATCTTATTTGCCAGGACACTGACCAGATTACGAATCAGCTTCTGATGATGCTCACACGCAGTTGGACAGGTAATCAGAAGTCTTTTGACATTTAAGAGAATAATCTCACAATCCTCATCTGCTACCACACTGATATTTAAGATAGCTCTCTGGCTTGCAGCATACGGCTCACCAAAAAAATCTCCTGCGTGACATTTTGACAAAATATTCCGATGTCCCCAGATGTCTTCTTGAATAATGAGGACGCAGCCGGACACCACAATCCCCATTACTTCGGTAATATCACCTGCTCTGAAAATATAAGAATCTCGCTTTTTAGAAATTGTTGTTGCGTTTACACAATGCAATATGGATAATATCTCGTTATCAGTTAGGCCTTTAAAAAATGGACTGTTTCTTAAGATTGATAAATATTTTTGCAAAATAGTTCCTCCCTGTTGGAAATCAAACATACTAGTTGTATTTATAATACTATAATTCTAGCATAAACAAACGCTAAATACTATTGACGGAGGTTAAAAATGATAAGAAAGATTATAAAGATTGATAAAGAAAAATGTAACGGCTGTGGTGCCTGTGCATCTGCCTGCCACGAAGGCGCCATTGATATCATTGACGGAAAAGCAGAATTGGTGAGAGAACATTTCTGCGACGGACTAGGAGATTGTCTCCCTGAATGTCCTACTGGAGCCATCTCATTTGAGGAGAGAGAAGCACCTGCATATGATGAAGAAGCCGTAAAAGAAGCTCAGAAGAAAATAGCTGCCAAAAACCGGGCAATATCCTCTCATTCCGGCTGTCCTGGATCTAAAATCATGCAGATCAGACGAACTGAAACATCTGAGCCTGTAAAAGCCACTTCAGCCACAGATTCAGGATCAAATCTTCAAAACTGGCCGGTACAGATTAAACTGGCTCCTGTTAATGCACCATATTTTAACGGCTCAAAGCTTTTAATCGCAGCTGATTGTACTGCTTACGCTTATGCCGCCTTTCATCAGGATTTTATTCGAAACAAAGTAACTTTAATTGGTTGTCCTAAATTAGATCAGGTGGATTATAGTGAAAAGCTGACTGCTATTATTCAAAATAACAACATTCAAAGTGTAACTATTGTCCGAATGGAAGTTCCTTGCTGTGGCGGTCTGGAGATTGCGGTCAAAAAAGCTCTTCAAGCTAGTGGAAAATTCATACCATGGCAAGTTGTAACAATAAGTATTGACGGGAAAATCATGGAGTAAAGTCAGCAACCACCAGTTCAACCGGTGGTTTGCTATAGCCACTCTATTAAGCCTCCCTGCACTTCTCATATGCAAAAAGTGCTGCACCAAGCGCTCCGCAAAGCTGTGCCTCATCGCAAATATACAGCTTTGCGCCGAGCTTTTCTTCAAGTGCATTTGTGATGCCTTTGTTCTTTGCCACTCCGCCTGTCATCATATACTCACACGGATTATCCTGCCCAAGCCTTGCTGCAAGTGCGCCTACCTTTGAAGCTACAGACATGTTTAGTCCGTGGATAATATCAGAAACAGCCTTGTTCTGTGCCACCAGCGATACTACCTCAGACTCTGCAAAAACTGTACACATGCTTGAAATCACAATGTTTTCCTTCCACTCAAGTCCCATGGTGCTCATCTCCTCAAGTGAAAGTCCGAGTGTCCTTGCCATCATCTCCAGAAAACGTCCGGTTCCTGCCGCACATTTATCGTTCATCAGGAAATTCTTCACAGCACCATTTTCATCTATACTGATTGCCTTTATATCCTGTCCACCTATGTCAATGACTGTGCGCACGTTGAGATTCAGATAATGCGCGCCCTTTGCATGGCATGTAATCTCTGTGATGCTGTCATCACCGCTATTGATATATGCACGACCATATCCTGTTGTAACAATCCTTACAATATCATCCTTTGATATACCGGCCTTTTCGACAGCCTTCTCCAGACTCTTTTCGGCGCTCATCATAGCACCGCCACCTGTCGGAATAATCATTGTCGATTTAATTTTTCCATCCTGATCCAGTATCACCACATCTGTGCTTGTTGAGCCGCTGTCAATTCCTGCTACATAGTAGACTCCTGATTCCATCCTTCTTCTTGCCTCCTCGCTTATGCCTTTTGTAGGGTCCATGTCATCTGAGCCCTCTATTGTCTCTGCAAATGCCTGTATCCTTGTCAGAAGCTGCCCGGCACTCTGGCTTGTAAAATCCGTCTCAAGCTTTAAAAGAGGCACCTTAATATTATTCTTTATGCTTGCATACTCAAAACCATAGTAATCGCAGAACTTTATCGTGTGATATATGATACCCTTAAGGCTTGGGTCTAAAAAGAGCTGGTTTCTTCTTGTATTATTGTTCATTCTGGCACACGGCATCTGTCCGAGCAGACTCTCTGCATATGCTACAAAGAGAGTCTCATCATCCATATTTCTAAGATCCTTCTGTAAAATAATGAGATTTCTGCCGGATGTGCATGTCATATTTTCCACATCCATCTGCATATTTTCACGTATTGTCTTCTCAAGAATACTGCTCACATGCACACCCATAAGACCTATGTATGGCTTGCGCTCAGATTCAGGTTTTGCAAACGACTTTATAAAAAGCTCCCTGTCGAATGTCCTGTGCGAATATCTCTCATATGCTTTCTTCAAACGAAGAATTGACTGTGCAAATTTTATGTTCTCACACTCGTTATCCTCATGAGGCAGATCAAGCATATACAGGAATTTGCATTTCTTTGTATTCTCTATGATATCATAGACTCTGCGCATTGAATCGCAGCAGTTCACGAGCACAAGCTCCTCTACCTTGCCCTCGAGCACAGCCTGTATGACTGATTTGCCGAATCCGCAGAGATTCGCATGAGCTATCTTATCTGATTTATCGAAATTCTCCGGCATCTCCTCAAGCACAGCACATTCCTGTCCAAAGCCCTTAAACAGCTCTACCGGAGCATATTTACAAACATAATTTATCATCTGTTTTCCACTTTCTGAAATTGGTTTATAGTAAATATCCACACACTGGACGCAATAACCGGTGTATTATTTCTAATTACGTTCCTGCTCTGTAAGCATCTCCACAAATGCCTGAAGCCTTGTGGAAATCTGTCCGTCACTGGCATTTGCCGGGTTGCAGCCGTCTCCGTCTAAAACCATAGTTGGAAGCCCTTCCCTCTCGAGTGAGCGCTTTATAAGGCTTGATGCACCGATTGTATTCTTACAGCCCCAGTGCGCAAAAAGTACAGCACCGTCCGCTCCAACTGTGTCGGCAAGCTCCTTTGCCTCCTCTATTCTCTGGTTCACGCTGCCATTATAAATGCAGTAAACCATTTTTTCGGCAAGTGCCTCGTATGGGTCATCCGACTCCATGCTTCTGAAACCATCCGCTATAAAATCGCTTGCACTGATATGGATTGTATCACTGTAATTGAACACATCCTTCACTGCATCCTGCAAAAACGGCATGGTGTGCATCCAAAGTACATGAAAGCCATCTCCTGCCGGTGCACGTCTCACATCATCTCTCAGAAGCTGTGTATATCTGACTGATTCATCAGTTCCTGCAAGCAGATGACACATGAAAAGCGCATACAGCTCATTTGTGAGAGTTGACGCAATATCATGTCCTTTTCTCAGGTGAAGCTGCCTGTAATAATTATTTGATGCAATTTTGCTCTTATCTACAGCCTTTTTCACAGACTCCTCTGTGATTTTTCTTCCGGTGACATCCTGTAAAAAATTCTTAAGCTCCCTAAGTTGCTTTGCTACATACATAACAGAGTCATAATTCTTCTCATATGGAACATCTATATAAAAGCTTGGTATTTCATATCTCTCCTTTAGATACGGAAATGTCATCATATTGCCATCGCATGCCAGGTTTGTATACACCATGCACTTTGGCTTTGGCACTATACCGTTTAAGGCTGCTCCCAGAAAAACCCTGTGATACGAGCACATAGTTTCCGGAAAGCCTTCCTTCTCAGTCTGCCTTAGAAAGGCCTGCTCGCATTTAGTTCCTGCAATAAAGCACGATAATGCCTCAACCGAATATGGTGTGAGACCTGCCGCCGTCAAAAGCTCACCCGGTACAAAAATACTGACCATGGCGGCATTTTCAGGCTTTGCAAGTGCCTGTATGATATTATTCATGACAATCTTTGCCACATACTGCCCTGACATTGGAAGCTTTCTGTCCGGAAATAATGCTAATCTTTTTTCCTGTAATCTATATCCTGCAAGTAAAAGCTTCCTTGCCTTGACAGGATCGTTTTCTGCTATCTCGCCTACTTTTTCTCCAAATTTATCCACTATACTCATGTGATATTTCAGCTCTTTTCTATATTCAAATATATATTCGGTTCACCATACTATTATAGCAATTATGCACAAAAAGTAAACTCTCATTTTAGCTATATTTCACTATAACTATTGTCAGATATCCTTTTGCTTCGGTAAGCTCATCCAGCCCCCTGTACACACGCTCAGACTCCATGCCACAGTTTGTCACACCATACACTGTCATTTTCTTTTTTCTGATAGCATCTCCTGTACGAAGCACCTCTATCAGCTCTGCAAGCTTCTTTCCGGATTTCATGTATACACAGGTTCCATCGTAGCCCACGGTAGCCCTCACATCATACGAAGCCGGTATGATATGTATCTCATCCATCATCTCACCAAGCGAAGTACCAAGCCGCGCTGCAGCTGCACAAAACGACGGCACACCACTTATCATCACTGCCGTAAAACCTGCCTGCATGACACGCTTATGGATATACATATATGTCGAATACACGCTTGGATCGCCGATTGTAAGCATTGCCACATTTTTGCCTGCTTCAAGCTCACTTACTATGTCACTGTATATCTTATTGTGTGATATAGTAAGCTTTTCCTTGTCCTTTATCATTGGAAACGGAGTGCACATAATCTGTTTTTTCTCTATCTCCGGTAAAACAGCCTGCACTATCCTGTACGCATAGCATTCCTCTTTTGAAACTGCGGGGATTGCAATTATATCACATGCTTTTATTGTATTAATAGCCTTTAAAGTCATAAGCTCGGGATCTCCCGGACCTACACCGATGCCATATAACACACCAATATTATTTTTATTGTCATCCCCGGCTATTTCTATCTGCTTGTCCATCTTTATAATTTCCTGCTTTCTATACCACATTTACAAGTAATGCATTCCTAACAAAATCATCACAAATCGATATCATATATTCTTCTGGTATCAATTATCGTCTCTGTACCATTATCATCCACAACTATCATCAGGTGCCCTATGCTATCAAGCTTTTTAAGATACCCTGTCACATGCTCATAGCTGCCCCCATCCTTGTGTTCATCCGGCACAAAATATGTCACCTCAAAATAATTCTCTGTCATGGTGTTTATGACATTTTCGTCATATAAACTGTCTGAATTGAAATTACGCTTTCTATAAAGCATCATGAGCTCATTCATTTTCTCATCAAGCTCTCTTTTTTTGTCCTCATCAGGCTCATGCCACTCGTTTGTCAGCCTCGCTGTCTCTGCAATAGCCTCCTCATGACCTGTAAGTGCCGCAAAAGGTGCAAACTGTGCTGAGCGGTCCCATATAGACATCTGCGGATGTACCTTTGACACATGATGTGGTAAATCTATAATATCATCATATTTTCCCATGCCATGCTCCTTATATACTTTTTCGTAACTATTTTAAACCACTAAGAAAAATCCGATTAAGAACCACAGCGGTTGCTGCTATGCCTTGTGTCCGCCAATCTGATTGTTCCTTGAAATAGTTGTGGCACCCTCCTCAAGATTCATGCCCTTTAGCATAGCATTCTTTCCATATTTCTTCTTGACGGAAATCATAGCCTCCTGAAGCTTTCTCTCCTTGGAAAGCGCCTCATCCTCTTTTAGCTTTTCCTTAGCCCTCTCCTGATAATCTGTAAATAAATCAAGCTGCTCAAACTGCTCACTTTCCTGCACCTTGCTCTCATCACAGACCCTGTTTGCCACCACAGTAATCCTTCGTGTCAGAAGAGAAGGATCTATAATACGGTCATAAAGCTCCATCACCGCATCCATGATGATGCGCGTGGATGACGTATAACGCCCTAAATTTGCTGTACCATGTGCATGCTTTGGAACCTTTCTGCCGTATCGGTCTATGGTAATCTCACCTGTATAATCTCTGTGTGTACCTTTCTTACCGCCAATACTGTCTCTGCCTTTATTATTTACTGCGTGGTCATAATTATTGCCCAAACAGCGATCAGTCTTATTAGACAGATTTGCAATATCATACCCTATAGTGAGTACTATCTGGTCTGTAACCAGCCTCTTATCTACCAGATCAAGCACAAGAAGGTCCGTCATCTCACGCACAATAAGCTTTGTCTTCTCATAATCATACGGCTCCTGAAGCACCTGCCCTGAACTGATGCTGTTGGTCTGCGGTCTGTATGCCTTGATATCAGCTATTGTAACAGGCTCATACCCCCATGCATGGTCTATAAGAAGCTCTGCATTGATGCCAAACATCTTATACAGCTTTTCCTCATTGTAAAAATCATTCGAACCGCCTGTTGAGCACCTGGCCACATCTCCCATTGTATACATGCCGGCTGCCTCGAGCTTTTTGGCATAACCTGCTCCCACTCTCCAGAAATCGGTAATCGGCCTGTGGTCCCATAGCTTTCGCCTATAGCTATTCTCATTAAGCTCTGCTATACGCACTCCTCGCTCATCAGGCATGGCATGCTTTGCCATAATATCCATGGCTATCTTGCACAGATACAGATTGGTACCAATGCCGCAGGTTGCCGTGATACCGGTATCCTTAAGGACATCGTCTATCATCTTAGACGCAAGCTCCCTTGCCGTCATGTGATAAGTGCGAAGATAGTGTGTCACATCCATAAAAACCTCATCTATCGAGTAAACACTGATATCCTCAGGTGCGATATACTTAAGATAAATATTGTATATGCGTGTACTGTAATCCATATACAAAGCCATACGCGGCGGTGCAACAATGTATGTCAGCTCATACTCAGGATGTGCTTCAAGCAGATTCGCATTATATGATGCATAATCAAAGCCTGCCATTGTGCTTTCTGTTATATCATTTTCTGCTATATCAATTTCTGTTACATATTTTTTTCTTTCATCCGGATTGCCCTCAGCCTGGAGTCTTTTTTGCTTTTCACCTGCTGATTGTTTTCTGTCAGATTGTTCGCCCTCAATTTGTCGGCTTCTCTCCACTGTCCCGGCAACATGTCCACTCGCCATAAGCTTCGACAGACGCAGCTTGTTTACCTCCTTCACACGCTGTACCACCTCAAAAAGGCGCGCCCTGCCCGGTATGCCATATGCCTTAAGAGCCGGCGATACTGCAAGACAGATAGTCTTCTCCGTGCGGGTTGGATCTGCCACGACCAGATTAGTGGTCAGAGCATCCTTTCCCCTCTCTCTGCACTCTACTGATGCGTAAAATGATTTTAAATCTATTGCCACATAAATGTGCTCTTCATTATGCTTGTCCATATTATGATTTTACATGGATTATGTTTAAATGTCAAGAACATATGTTTGTATATATAAATTATTGTCACCACATAAGAAAATGCCGCTACAGCACAGTTTAATGTATCTGCAAGCCTTACGCAGTCACTTAGTGGCTGTTAGAATTATATCCGCACACAACAATGCCCCGCCAAGGATGGCGGGGCAAGGCGTTATATGCCATGGACGGCATGTAAAAGCCGGTTGTGTCATGGTCTATAACAAACTGAATATATAATTCTTACAGCCTCTTAGTGACGCAGTACCGGCTTACGGATGCATTAAACTGTGCTGTAGTGGCATTTTCGTACTATAACCATTATGAACCACTAAGCTTTAAAACACTACACTACAAGGAAGAACTTCACAAGGAAGAGAAGCGAAATAGCATAAGTAAGGATAGAAACCTCCTTTGCTTTTCCTGTAAAGACCTTGAGTACAGTATATGTGATAAGTCCAAGACCTATACCATGTCCGATAGATCCGGAGATAGGCATTGCAATAAGCATGAGTGCTACCGGAGCAACCTGTGAGAGATCCTCGAAATCCACCTTCTTAAGACCGCCAAGCATCAGGATACCAACATAGATAAGTGCTGATGATGTTGCTGCGGCAGGAATGATTGCTGCAAGCGGTGCTATAAAGATGCATGCAAGGAACAGGATACCTGTTGTGAAAGCTGTAAGACCTGTTCGTCCACCGGCCTCTACACCTGATGCAGACTCAACAAAAGTTGTTACTGTAGATGTACCTGTTACGGCACCAACCACTGTGGCAACTGAATCGGAAACCAAAGCCTCCTTCATGTTTGGCATATTTCCCTCTTTGTCAACCATTCCTGCTCGTGATGCAGTACCAACAAGTGTTCCGATGGTATCAAACATATCTATGATACAGAATGTGATGATGAGTGAAATTGCTGTAAACCATCCAATACTGATGAAATCCTTGAAATCGAACTTGAACAGTGTTGTATCTGCCATATCCTTAAACTGTGGCACAAATGAAGCTGTTGCAAGTGATGCAAAAGGATTTGTTCCAAAGAATATAGCCTCTCCTACCCAGTAAACTACGCAGGCTGCAAGCATACCAAAAAGTACTGCTCCGTTGACGCCCTTATGAGCTAAAATAATGATAACAAAAAGTCCGATGAACATAGTCACAACAGTGAGCACCATTGAAGAATATCCATCTGTCATATTTGTTTTGGCAAGTCCCGGTGTGAGTGCACCAAAGAAATCCTTCATCACATAAAATGGTCCGCCATCCTTTGAGTAAACACCGGCATTTGAGCCAAAGCCGATATTTAAAAGCATAAGACCGATAGCCGGTGAAATACCCATGCGGACACCATAAGGAATGGCATCTACTATCTTGTCACGGATATTGAATATTGAAAGTATAAAGAATAAAATACCCTCAATAAGGATGATACACAGTGCAGCCTGGAATGAATCAACATATGACAGGCCTGTGATGCTTACGATATTGGCAACTACTACAGCAAAGAAGCTGTTAAGTCCCATACCCGGAGCCAGTGCAAATGGCTTGTTGGCAAGAAATGCCATGACAAACATACCGACTGCCGAAGCAATACATGTTGCCAGGAACACTCCGTTCCATAGTGCTTTTGTTCCCTCAGCACCAAATCCGGTGAGAAGGTTTGGGTTAAGAGCAATGATGTATGCCATGGTCATGAATGTTGTCAGACCGGCAAGAATCTCTGTCTTGACCGTTGTGTTGTTTTGTTTGAGTTTGAAGATTTTTTCTAACATTTTTCTTCCTTTCCTTTTATTTTTTTTGCAGCTGTTATCCGCTTTCCTGCTACAGGCGCCTATTAATAGCTGCATTATATATAAAATTGTGAATCACAATTGATTCCTTGTTTTTTCCACGAACTCACTCGTAAAAACATCAAGTGTAACCGGCTTTGAATAGAAATAGCCCTGAATAATATTACAGCCAAACTGCTGTAATAGCCTTACCTGCTCCTCATTCTCTGCTCCCTCGGCAACACACTCTATGCCAAGCTCCATAATCATGGATATGAGGTGCTTTAACATGATCCTGCTCTTTTCATTGCTCTCGAGATTCTTGACCAGGGAACGGTCAATTTTAGCAATGCTGAACGGAAACTTAAAGAGCATCTCAAGATTTGAGTACTTCGTGCCAAAGTCATCCATCGAAAGACGAAAGCCCATTGAAATCAGCGACTGCGCGATATTATTTATCAATACAATATCCATATCACCAACAGACTCTGTTATCTCTATCTGAACAAGCCCCTCCGGGAGATCATACCTGTTCATTATCTCCTTCACCTGATCCAAGAGGTCTGCATATTCCAGTGTATTTTTTGAAAAATTCACAGATACCGGAACCACTCTCCTGTCACTTATACAGCGAAGCTTCTGCGCCTTGCATACCTCATCAAGTACAAATAAATCAATAAGATGCGAGCATCTGTTTTCTTCTAAAATCTCGATAAAATGAATTGGCCCTACAACGCCATGAGCCTCATCAAAAAATCTGATAAGGGCCTCCGCCCCGACTGTGATGCCTGTTCTTGAATCAACCTTCGGCTGATAATACACCATGAAGCTTCCCTTTTCAATCTCAGAAACCACATCCTTAAATACCTTATTTCTCATTATACTGTCAAGACTCTTAAGCTTTGCGTCCTTTTCAATATCATACATTAAGCGAACCTCTGAGAGCTGCCTTGCTATGTCGGGCTTGTCCGTCCAACTAAAGCCTGTCGATACTGAGACATCCAGATCATCAAGGCTTTCCCTTACTATCCTGACAAGTCCCATAAATGATTTTTTATCAATATCCTTGCAAAAAACAACTATCTCATCCTGCTCGTACCTGTATATATCATAGCCTGTAAAAACGCCACTGATCACATCTGCAACCATCTTAAGACGCGCATTTCCTGCCATATACCCAAATTTTTCATTTATATCTGAAAGCCTTATGATATCTGATGCAAATACTCCCATAAAGCTGCAGTCATACTCCACATAGCTCTCTCCCAAATTATTAAAGGTCTCTCTCTTTCTTAAGCCTGTGACCTGGTCAAAATTGAGCCTGTACTCATACTCTGCCCTCGCCTTCTCATAAAACAGACTATTCGATATTGAAATACCAATCATTTCAATCAAATCCAGACTTCCTGAATTGGCTCTTGGATTCATAACCACGATGGCACCAAAGCATTGTTCCCCCTTGTTTAGAAGAGCAGCAGATGTAGACCATATTCTGACATCAGCCATACGCTTGAATAAATCCCTGTATTCACCCTCAATTGACTGAATATCACTTATAAACACACGGCCGGTGTCATTAAACAGAGCGAGAAAATCTGTAATTGCACCTCTTGAAACAGATTCATTAACCACCTTTGCCATAATCTTAGCACTTGGTATATGTATCTCCTCAATTGTGTCCCACGCACTCTCTCCATTATAAATGACAGCCACACAATCTGCATTATAAAACTCTCTAAGCAGCCGTAAATAGTTCCTATACCCCAAGCCTTCGGTGGTATCATTAACAGCATCAATGAAATTCTGCATAAACGACCTGTAGCTGGTTATCTGTCTCATAACAGCATTCAGCTTTGACTCATTACTCAAATCTATCATCTTGAGCAGTCTATAGCCATTATAATCCTTATGATTCAGCTTGATTATGAGCTTCTTTTCGCCTAACAGCTTTGCAACTATATTGTCGGGATGATCCTTTCCTGAAAAAACCGATACTCTGTTTCCCTGCTCTTTTTTCCGTAAAAACAAATCAATAAACCCATCCTCAAACGGCTTTGAAATAAATTCATCAATCTGAGATGCTGTCATAACGCTTGAATTTCTGATAGCCTTATTGACAAATACTATTCTACGGCTCTCCTCATCTACTGCAAGTATATAGTCCGGCATTTCATCATACGAGAATATCTCCCTATCTGACATCCTGCAGGATACATCTGTAATGGAAGGAGCGCAGGAATTATGCGGAACGGTTATATCATTTTTCCTGATAGAATTGAAAAACGATATGCGATTCTTTCCCTGCCTCTTTGAGTAATACATAGCCTGATCCGCCTCATAGTACAGATCCTTAAAGGTCAGCTCTCTGTCATCGCCGGTAGTCATGCCGATTGATGCAGAATACTCCATATCAAAGATAATATTCTTCAGTCTTCCTGACAGCTTTACGCAGAACTCGTCCACAGCATCACTGTCCTCTAATCCAAATACGATCGCTGCAAACTCATCACCGCCAAGCCTGCCAACTATACCATTGGCTCCAACTGCTTCCTTAAGCACCTGTCCTGTGTGGCTTAATACCCTATCCCCTACATTGTGTCCCAAGGTGTCATTTACTATCTTGAAATCATCCACATCAAGCATCACAAATAAAAGCTTTGTTCCCTTTTGCCTGATAAGTGATGTACATTTATTCTCAAATGCAAGGTGATTGTATGTTCCTGTCAGCGAGTCCAAAAGCCCCTTTTCATCTCTGATATCAAACATTACTCCAACTACCATACATACCTTTTTATCCAAATCAGGTATGCTGACCATGTACATCTCAACCGGCTTGCTCTTGCCATCCTCTGATATAAAACTAAGCTGGAATGCAGTACGCATAGGCCGAAGCAGACATTTATCAAGCTGCTTTTTGAAGCATTCGATGCTGTCTGCCGGACACTCTGACATGTATGTGTCAATATTTTGTTTAAAAACCGGATATACTGTCTCCTGAGCCGGAGAAGAGTTGACTATTTTGAAAATATATGCCTCATCATCTTCCACATAGTACTCAAACATGCGCTCATGATTGTTTTCTGCAACAATCTTCATCAGCTCATAGTAAGCCTCTGTTATTCTATCTGTAATTCTTCTCCCTCTGTTACGCTTATCTTCCATGTGGAAACCCCATTATCTACAACATATTCATAAACTTTGCTTCAAACTAAATTCTTATCAGTGCTTTTCAATTCCCTCAAATACTCTGTCAGCCACCCGCGGCAGCTCAGAGAATTTGCGAATAGCAGGCACATCGTCATCTATTGTGCCGAACCCGTATGCTGCATGGATGAACTTAACTCCTGCCTTTTTGCTGGAATCGTAGTCTCCCTGTATGTCACCTACATACACTGCCTCATCTATATTATTGCGCTCTACAATAAGCTTTATGTTTTCTGACTTCTCAAGCTCATTGTTGCCGTAGCACTCAGTATCCTTAAAATACCTGCCAAGTCCGTGGTACGCAAAAAAAGACTCTATATAACCACGCTGGCAATTGCTGACTATATAAAGGTCATATCTTTCTGACAGCTCATCAAGTGTCTTTTCAACATCAGGATAAAGCTCTCCCCCATGAACGGTCAGGTAATCGTTTTCTTCTCTATAGCATACATTAATTAACTCATCTCTGCAAGTACAATTAGGAAAGATAATGGATGCCAGTACATCCATTGTCTTTCCCATTACTGAATACATATCTTCTTTTGTGATAGGTGCCCTCTCATAGCCATAATCTGCTATGGCCTTATTCCATGATTTTGCCACATTCTCTGCTGAATCCCAGAGAGTGCCATCCATATCAAAAATAATACCCTTATGCCTCATCTATTGCCTTTCCGATATCATGTCTCATGTATTTATTATCAAACTGTACCCACTCTGTTGCCTCGTAAGCCTTGGCTCTGGCCTCCTTGAGTGTGGCGCCTGTTGCAGTAATACCAAGCACACGTCCTCCGTTTGTGACGATATTTCCTTCATCATCAAATTTGGTGCCGGCATGATAGCAGTAATAATCCTCTTTGCCGTCAAACTTCTCAAAGCCAGTTATCTTAAAGCCCTTCTCATACTTGACAGGATATCCGTCTGATGCCAGAACCACGCATACGCATGCATTGTCCTCAAACTGAAGATCTATTGTGTCAAGAGTTCCGTCTACACAGGCCTCCATCACATCAATGATATCATTCTTCATACGAGGAAGCACAACCTGTGCCTCAGGATCTCCGAATCTTGCATTGTACTCAAGCACCTTTGGTCCATCCTCTGTGAGCATGAGTCCGAAAAAGATAACTCCTGTAAAAGGTCTGCCCTCTTTAGCCATAGCATCTACAGTTGCCTGATAAATATACTTCTTGCAGAAATCATCGACCTCATCGGTATAGAACGGACTAGGTGAGAAATTACCCATGCCGCCTGTATTAAGGCCTGTATCTCCATCGCCTGCACGCTTGTGGTCCTGCGCAGATGACATAATCTTGATAGTCTTTCCGTCTACAAATGAAAGCACTGAAACCTCACGGCCTGTCATGAACTCCTCAACTACCATGGTGTTTCCGGCTGTTCCGAACTTCTTATCCTCCATGATGGTTCTGACACCCTCTTTTGCCTCCTCAAGAGTATTACAGATAAGCACACCCTTTCCGAGAGCAAGTCCGTCTGCCTTTAACACGATAGGGAACTTTGCTGTCTCTAAATATTTAAGTGCCTCTTTGGCATCAGTAAAATTCTCATATGCCGCAGTAGGGATATTATACTTTTTCATGAGGTCCTTTGAAAATGCCTTTGACCCCTCAAGAATAGCTGCATTCTTCTTTGGTCCGAAGCACTTGAGCCCTGCCTTTTCAAACTCGTCAACGATACCTCCTACAAGCGGATCATCCATGCCGATGATTGTAAAATCAATGGCATTATCCTTTGCAAATGATACGAGCTTATCAAATTCCATCGCACCGATTGGCACACACTCTGCAAGTGCAGCGATACCTGCATTGCCCGGTGCACAGTATATCTTGTCAACGCGTGAGCTCTTTGCAACAGCCCTGCATATTGCATGCTCTCTTCCGCCGCTTCCTACTACTAATACCTTCATTTTTGCCTCCTATACCTAAGCTATAATATAAGCTTTTCATTGTCCGGTAATCATAATCTATCTGTGTTTACATACTAATTACTTACAGCACTGTCATTACTTCTCATCTATAATAACATGTCCGTCTTCTACTGACACCCTGCCATTTGCTATCAGGTCGATAGCGTGTGGCATGATTTTCCACTCAGCCTGCTCCATAACCCTGCGCTGAAGCACCTCAGGTGTGTCACCCTGCTTTACCTCGACTGCCTTCTGTAAAATAATAGGGCCTGTGTCTGTGCCTTCATCCACAAAATGGCAGGTGGCACCTGTCACCTTCACACCGCGTGCAAGCACTCCCTCATGCACCTTAAGGCCATAGTAGCCTGTGCCACAGAAAGATGGTATGAGCGATGGATGGATATTTATGATTCTGTTTCTGTACTGCTTTATCATCTCAGGTGGAATCACTACCAGAAAACCTGCCAGTACGACTAAATCCACATGATATGAGTTAAGCTGCTTTAGGAAATCCTCATTGAATGCAGCTCTGCTTTCATAGCTCTTTGGCGAGATGCATACTGCCTTTATTCCAGCCTTTTTAGCTCTCTCAAGTGCATATGCATCTGCGTTGTTGCTGATAACAACCTCTATCTGTGTGTTTGTAATTGTTCCGTTATCTATTGCATCTATGATGGCCTGAAGATTGGTGCCGCCACCCGATACACATACTGCAATTTTCATTCTTTTTCCTCGCAACGATGTATACGTTATTAACAATATAATGATATTATACGAGATCTACACCCTTCTCGCCGTCAATAATCTTTCCGACTACGTATGGTGTATCTCCGGCAGACTTCATAGCCTCCATAGTCTTGTCCACGTCTGCAGGGTCAACTGCGACAATCATTCCAAGTCCCATGTTGTAGGTATTGTACATCATCTGCTCCTCGACATTTCCCTCTCTAGCCATCATTTTAAAGATTGGTGGAACAGGGTAGCTGTTTTTCTCAACTACGGCACGCTTGCCATCGATGAGCATACGTGGGATATTCTCATAGAAGCCGCCGCCTGTGATATGGCTGCAGGCCTTTACTGTGACTCCTGCGTCCTTTACAGCCTTAAGAGCCTTTACATAGATTCTTGTAGGGGCAAGAAGTGCCTCTCCAAGTGTAGTGCCAAGCTCCTCATGATATGTATTTAATGTCTCCTTGTCCATCTTGAAAATCTTTCTAACAAGTGAAAATCCATTTGAATGTACGCCTGTTGATGCCATTCCGATAAGTACATCACCATCCTTTAATCCCTCGCCTGTGATGATGTCCTTTCTGTCAACCACACCAACTGCAAAGCCTGCAAGGTCATACTCGTCCTCAGGCATAAGACCCGGATGCTCTGCTGTCTCACCGCCAACGAGTGCACAGCCTGACTGCTTACAGCCCTCTGCCACACCGCTTACGATTGTAGCAATCTTCTCCGGATAGTTCTTTCCACATGCTATATAATCAAGGAAAAATAATGGCTCACCGCCTGCACATGCCACATCATTTACGCACATGGCAACTGCATCGATTCCGATTGTATCATGCTTGTCCATGATGAAAGCAAGCTTTACCTTAGTTCCGCAGCCATCTGTTCCCGATAAAAGCACCGGATCCTCCATATCCTTGATGGAAGCAAGTGAGAACGCTCCTGAGAAGCCTCCGAGACCACCTAACACCTCCGGTCTCATAGTCTCCTTTACATGCTTTTTCATAAGCTCTACTGACTTGTAACCTGCCTCGATATCAACACCTGAATTCTTGTAATCCATTATTGTTCCTCCTAATAATCTGCAATTCGTTCAATACCTATAGTATACCTTCATAGTGCTAAATTTTCCAATTATATATTGTAATTATTCTTATTAGTTTTACTAATATAATATATCTTTTATAGAAATAATACTTATAATTTATTTCATGGATTATATTGACATCAGACATTCATCGTCCTACACTATCCATGCAAATAAATATTTAGATTTGAACGATTAATAATACAAAAGAAAGCTATGATACACAGCACTGCAATAAATACCTGACAAGCTGTCAAATCATAAAGGAGAACAACAAATGCTTAAACAGATAAAAAATTTTCTGATAATGACGCTCAGTATCACCATCATGGCAATCGGTGTATACTATTTCAAGTTCCCAAACAACTTCACCTTCGGTGGCGTAACCGGTGCCGCAGTTGTTTTTGCAAAGATAACACCGCTCTCAGCGAGTATGTTTTCTACTATTGTGAACATGCTTCTGCTTGTAGTGGGCTTTTTCTTCCTTGGCAAAGACTTTGCTATTAAGACCACCTATGCCACAATACTTTTGTCTGTTGAGCTCCTGGTACTTGAAAAACTTGACCCGCTCACTCATCCTCTCTCAAATGAGCCAATGCTTGAGCTGATTTTTGCCATCGCTCTTCCTGCAATCGCATCTGCACTGCTTTTCTATGTGGGTGCTTCAAGTGGCGGAACCGATGTCATCGCCATGATTGTAAAAAAATATGCACATGTAGAAAATATTGGCATGGCTTTATTTCTCACCGACCTCGTCATGATTATCATCGCCTGCTTTGTATTTGACATAAAGACTGCTCTGTATTCATTTGTCGGACTTGTTGTGAAATCATTTATGATTGATGCAATCATCGAAAATATCATGCTCAGAAAATCCATAATGCTTATCTGCGATGACAAGGATGTGATATGCGATTATATTACTAACACGCTGGAGAAAAGTGCCACATATGTGGAGGCACGAGGTGCTTACACCGGTGAGAGAAACTATATCGTTTTCAGCACTCTCACAAAGAAGCAGGCCATAGAGCTTAGAAGCTTCATACATCAGAATAAGCTGCATGCTTTTATGTCTGTGATGAGCACCAGTGAAGTATTTGGTAAGGGATTTTCTTCTCTGTAAATTCATTAAAAATCTTCCCTTACCTGTACTTCAGGCTGTATCCGTCCTTCTTCCATAAAATCATCAGAAAACATATCCAGACTACTAAGCAATCCAGCCCATTCATTATCCTTCGCTATAAGAAAAAACATAACAGAACACCTCCTATTTCATTTAGTCTATAATTTTGAATAAACTGCATCGTTTCTGGAAAGAAGATATACACAATACTGATTCATGCTGATACCTTCCTTCTTAGAATGTTCTGCAAGTGAACGATGAAGACTTCGTGGAATTCTAAGTTTAAACTGTCCAGAATAATCCTCTAAGCTGTCCGGCTCATGGATTTCAATACCATCTTCCATAGCAGCTTCTAACCATGCTTTCTTGGCATCTAAAGCGTTTGCGACAGCGGATTCTACTGTTTCTCCGCAGGTAATACATCCCGGGAGCTCCGGAAATGAAACCACAAAACCACCCTCATCCTTATCCTCTACAATTTCCATACGATAATTCATTGTAAAATAATCATTCAGCGTTTTCATCATTCACCGCCTCACTTTCCACAATCTGCTTTACCATCTCTACATACACTTTTTTGATAGGTTCATGCTTCGGTATCGTAATCGGTTGACATCCGGCTTTTCTGAACGTGTAATGACTGCTTCCGCCCTTTGGGGCATTCATTACATATCCATAGCTTTCCAATACCTTACGCAATTCATCAAACCGGAGGTCTTTTGACAAAGCACATATTCTCGTTAATAGTTTATCCCATTTTGACATTCTGAATACCTCCTATCTATATTATACGTGGTATCACATTTGGTGTCAATGCCGTTTATCAAAAAAATTTTGCATGACCGTTTTTTGTCAAAAGCCTTCTGTATTTGCTTATCATCTCTGACATAAATATTGATAAGGTCATTAACTACAAAACAGCCGTAACCACGATTTTCTTTTTCAATCGCAGCTACGGCTGTTATATTTACATGTATTAATTATTTACATGAACTAATTTATTTCAAAAACTAGTGCTTCGGAATAAGCTTCTCTGTACCACCCATGTATGGCTGAAGTGCCTTAGGGATATTTACAGAGCCATCTTCATTCAGGTTGTTCTCAAGGAATGCGATGAGCATACGTGGTGGAGCAACAACTGTGTTGTTAAGAGTATGTGCAAAGTATTTCTTGCCATCCTCGCCCTTTACACGAATCTTAAGACGTCTTGCCTGTGCATCGCCTAAGTTAGAGCAGCTTCCAACCTCGAAGTACTTCTTCTGTCTTGGTGACCATGCCTCTACGTCGCATGATTTAACCTTGAGATCTGCGAGGTCTCCTGAACAGCACTCAAGAGTACGGACAGGCACATCGAGACTTCTGAAAAGCTCTACTGTGTACTTCCACATCTTCTCATACCATTCCTTTGAATCCTGTGGCTTGCAGACAACAATCATCTCCTGCTTCTCAAACTGATGGATACGGTAAACACCTCTCTCCTCAATGCCGTGTGCACCCTTTTCCTTACGGAAGCAAGGTGAATAGCTTGTGAGTGTGTATGGAAGCTTTGACTCATCGTTTATTGTATCGATGAACTTACCGATCATTGAATGCTCAGATGTGCCGATAAGGTAGAGATCCTCTCCCTCAATCTTGTACATCATGGCATCCATCTCCTCAAAGCTCATAACGCCTGTTACGACATTTGAACGAATCATGAATGGCGGGATACAGTATGTAAAGCCCTTTCCAATCATGAAGTCACGCGCATATGCTGTCATGGCTGAGTGAAGACGTGCGATATCTCCCATCAGATAATAGAAACCGTTTCCTGCAACCTTTCCTGCTGCATCGAGGTCTATTCCGTCAAATCTCTCCATGATATCTGTATGATAAGGAATCTCGAAATCAGGAACAACAGGCTCACCAAACTTCTCGTTCTCCACGTTGAAGGTATCATCCTTTCCGATTGGAACTGATGGATCGATGATGTTTGGAATCTTCATCATATCCTCAAGCACCTTGTCCTGATACTCTTTCTCGAGTGGCTCAAGCTCTGTGAGGCGCTTTGAAATCTGTGCTACCTCAGCCTTTACAGCCTCAGCCTCTTCCTTCTTGCCCTGTGCCATAAGAGCACCAATCTGCTTAGAAACCTGATTCTTCTTTGCACGAAGATCATCTGCCTCCTGCTGTGCTTCTCTGGCCTTCTTGTCATACTCGATTACTTCATCGACAAGCGGAAGCTTGTGGTCCTGGAATTTCTTTTTAATATTTTCTTTTACGAGATCCGGATTCTCTCTTAAAAACTTTAAGTCTATCATAATTCCTCCAAAGTATTATGTTTTTATAACTTATAACATTTTACTCTGAAAACCCTTAAAATGCAAGAGGATACTTGTCAGTAAGTGTCTTGATGATAGCCTTTGCAGGCTCAACTGCGCTCTCGCCCTCTTTGATGATCATAGCGATTGCCTCTGCAACCTTGTCGAAATCATCCTCCTTTAAGCCTCTTGATGTAGCAGCAGGTGTTCCGAGACGGATACCGCTTGTGACAAATGGCTTTTGTGGGTCGTTAGGAATAGTATTCTTGTTGGCTGTGATATGAGCCGCATCGAGAAGCTTCTCGATAGACTTTCCTGTAAGACCAAACGGAGTTAAATCTACGAGCATGAGGTGGTTGTCTGTGCCGTCTGATACAATCTTGATGCCACGGCTCTGAAGACCCTTGCAAAGTGCCTGTGCATTCTTTACAATCTGCTTCTGATACTCCTTGAACTCAGGCTGTAATGCCTCCTTGAAGCAGACTGCCTTTGCAGCAATAACGTGCATGAGAGGTCCACCCTGGATTCCCGGAAAAATAGCCTTGTTGAAATTGTACTTATCCTGCATCTCCTGACTGCAGAGAATCATTCCTCCACGAGGTCCGCGGAGAGTCTTGTGTGTAGTGGTTGTAGTGACATGTGCATATGGGATTGGACTTGGATGAAGTCCTGCGGCTACAAGTCCTGCGATATGAGCCATATCAACCATGAGCACTGCGTCTACCTTGTCTGCAATCTCTCTGAAACGCTTGAAATCTATAGTTCTCGCATATGCAGATGCACCTGCGATAATCATCTTTGGCTTGCACTCAATGGCGATCTCCTCTACCTTGTCGTAATCGATGAAGCCCTCGTCATTTACTCCATAAGGCACTACATGGAAATATGAGCCTGAGAAGTTGACCGGTGAACCATGTGTGAGGTGTCCGCCGTGGTCAAGATTCATTCCCATGATGGTATCGCCCGGCTTTAAGATGGCGAACTGTACTGCCATGTTGGCCTGAGCACCTGAGTGCGGCTGTACATTTACATACTCTGCGCCGAAAAGCTCCTTGGCTCTTTCTCTGGCAAGCTCCTCTACCTCGTCCACGCACTCACAGCCGCCATAGTATCTTCTTCCCGGATATCCCTCAGCGTACTTATTGGTGAGGATGCTTCCCATAGCTGACATAACAGCAGGGCTTACCCAGTTCTCAGAAGCAATAAGCTCGATGTGGCTGTTCTGGCGCTCAAACTCGTCTGTGATGGCGCTTGCAATCTCCTGATCTTCTTTCTTGATGTCGTCAAGTGTATACATATATGTGTCTCCTTTTCTTTATTGCAAAATACTTGCATTATTTATCGCAATTATATGCTTTGCTGTGATTTATTACTTTGATGCGCTACCGCGCAAAAATAATCCTTGCTACAATTCTACTATTTAAAGTAAAAAGTGGCAAGGATTATTTGTTATATCCTTCATATTTAATTCTTATAAGTAACTATACCTAAATCAAATAACTAAAATCACATATATGAATACATTTAAAAAATACGGTCATCCTATAAAAAAGGAGGTCTGAAAACATGACTACTGACCAAAAAGAAAAACGAAATGATGAATATAACAAATATGTAAAGCGCGTCACACCTACTCACTGCCTTTCTGCAAACATGCTAAAGGCATTTATACTCGGCGGCATCATATGCACTATCGGACAGCTCATAGTAAATATCTGCACTCAATACTTTGGGTTAAGCAGCAATGAAGCCTCGGCCTGGTGCAGCATGATTTTGATTCTCATAAGCTGCGTACTGACATCGCTAAACCTGTATGCACCGCTTGCAAACTGGGGAGGCGCAGGCGCTCTCGTTCCTATAACAGGCTTTGCAAACGGAGTATGCTCATCCGCATGTGAATTTCAGGTGGAGGGACAGGTATTTGGCATAGGCTGTCAGATATTCAGGATTGCAGGTCCTGTGATACTGTACGGCATATTTTCAAGCTGGGGGCTTGGTGTGATATACCTTGTTGTAACGGGCTTGTGATTGATTAGTATTATGCATATACGTGTTACTTTGTCCATCCCTCAAATTATTTAGTAAGAGCCGATCTTGTGACCGGCTCCTATTCAGATCATTAATTTACTGTTCTGATGCTTCTTTTTTAGTTTTTCTTTTCTTTTTATAGATTACAAAACCTGTTGGTACGATTATTGCTGCTGCAACTACACCCAGCACACCATAAAACAGTGGCTTGTTCTCAAAGAAAAGAATGAAAGCGTTTGATGAAACTGTTATACCCTTGTAAATAAAATAAGTTGTATTGGTTCCACCATCTGTTCCGATGGAGCAGTCTGCACAAAGTATTGCAACCTGCTGATTTACGCCCTCCGGTACCTTAAATTTAATCTTTCCATCATTTCCATTCAGGTACTTTGTAAGTTCATCGCCTGACATATCAGAAATGACTTTCTGTTCTTTTCCATCCTTGTCAAGTATTGTAACTTTGACATGTCCAAGCTTTCCTCCATCATCTGTAGGAACAAGAGTTACGTTCTGTGATGTTCCTCTGTAATTACCGTCTTCCTCAATTCCACTGATTGTGAAAGTTGGAGCTGTCTTATCAATTACAAAATCAGCTGAAACGTTTTTCAAATCACTATATGCCATTGATGTGGCTTTGTCCTCTGACTCAACGACGAGATTGTATTCACCTTCATCATCAAAAAGTGATTTATTTACAGCATACTCGTATCTGTACCAGCTTCCGTCTCCTCCTGACTCTGTTACCTTGTAGTCGTTACCTTCCTTAAGGGCATTGCCATTAAGCTTGATATTGTAGTTTAAGAGTTCATCAGCATTAGTCTCGTAGAATACGATATCCTCTGCAGTTTCCTGTACATAATAGTCATTAACTACATCCATTGAGTAATCATTTAATGCAAATGTTGAGCCATTTCTGTTGACAGAGAAATCAATGAGATTATCTCCATCCTGTAAGTTTACAGTTGAAGATACTCCATCTTCATCAACAATATTTACAGTATCATAAGCATTTCCAGCCTTGTCTACTGCTGCACATCTGAGTGAGTACATTCCATCCTCCTCGAGGTTTCCATACTCAATTCTCTCTCCATTTCCAACGGATGAAGCACTTCCTTCGATTTCTTTTGTTGCAAAAGAACCATTCTCATATACTACAGCTGTCAGTACCGGAGTAAATGTGCCAAAGTTGGTATCTGTGCATTCAATAGCAAAACCAATATTTCCATCAGTATTGTTTGCTGAATTAGGATTTATTCCACTTATTGTTATAGCAGGCTTTGTAAGATCAACACAGAAGCTCTGATTCTCAAGGTCAGTTGCCTTGTTACCAGCCTTATCTGTGTATGCAAGTGTCCATGTGTAAACAGCGTCTGATGCAAAACTGATTGTTGCTGTATGTGTATCACCGCTTCCTGACCAGCCACTTATTGTAGGAGCTGAAGCAGGATTTCCATTGTCTGTCGCATTCATTGTTAGGACAACTCTGCTTGTCTCAAAATTGTGCTCCTGAATTGTCACAGTAGCAGTTCTCTGCTCCTTATAAAAACCAGCCTCTGCTGCATTATTATTATCATATGCTACTGAAATCACCGGAACAGTCTTATCTACAGTAAATTTTGTAGGTGCAAGTGAGTTACCATAATTGACATCACCGCTCTTGTTTCCTACGATATCCTCTGCTGAAATATTGAAGGTATAATCAGCATCGTTTCCATAGTATATTGTAGCAATATTAACTGTATCATCTCCGTTTCCAGAACCACTAACTGTAGTCCATCCTGATATAGAAGGAGCACCTCCGGCACTGGCCTCTATTACAGGGATTACCTTTGCAGGGTCAAAGTTACGCTCAGTAACCTTAACTGTTGCTGTTCTTGACTCCTTAAAGTAAGTATCATCTCCAAATGTTGTATCTCCACTGTTATTATCATAGCTTACTTCAATCGTAGGTGCCGTGATATCAATCTTCATTACATTTGTTGTCTTATAAGTGTTTCCTGCATTATCAACAGCTGTCACTTCGATCTGTACATCGTTACTGTTGTTTAATCCCGCATCAACTGTGAAATTTCTTGATACTGACTTAGTCAGATCATTCAAACTTCCTGCTGTTGCAGTGTATGTATACAAATCTCCTGTCTGTGTCTGCTGACCCAGGCTTATCACCTTGTATGATACACTTCTGATACCTGAAACAACACCTGTTGCTGCATTGTCCGATACTGACACGCCAACATTAACATTCGAAGCATAGATGCCATTGATATCAGTTGGAAGTGTTACATTAATCTTCGGTGCCTGTGTATCAATCACTGCTCCATTTGTGCTGACATATGATACATTTCCTGAATAATCTACAATCTTCAGATAGACAACATAGTTCATGTCATTTTCCGGTAAACTGATAGCATATGAGCCATCCTTACCGGTTGATTTCATCGGTGTCCATGATGTAACTCCTGACACATCTGCAAATACACCATCCTTGTTTGAAACGTTGTAGCTTACTTCTTTTACTCCGCTGAATTCATCTCTTACACTACCTGAAACATACATCTTTCCCTTAGAGAAACGTGATATCTCGTATTTTCCACCATTTAAGATGTTCTTCCAATCTGCAAAGGATGTCCATGTAGTATCAGTTCCCTGTGACAGATAATTATACTTCATGTTACCTGTTGGATTTATCTTATCAATAACAAATGTATTAGATTTATTGATTTTGTATCCATCAGCTTTATTCTCAGCCAAATCCTGTGCTTCTACACGGATAGTATACTTATGATCATTGGTAAACTTAATAGTAAGTGTACTTACAGCATCTTTTCCGGCTCCAAGAGTCCAGTCACTATCCTTTACGATACCATCTGGAAGCTTATCACTATTATTGATATCAACTTCTTTTCCGCCATCCTCTGATACCCAGATATTTACAAGCTTCTGATTAAAGAATACACTGTTTTCCTTAACCGATACTTTAGCTGTACGCTCTGTATTGTAATACTCAGCACTATCAACTACACTGTATGCATCCTTCTCAGAGGCATACTCTACATTAATCTCCGGCTTTGTTGTATCAATCCTGAATGTCTCATCTTTCTCATCATCCTTCAGGCTGACAACTGTCTCATTGTCTGCTGTGTCTATAACCTGAACATAGACATTGATTGCACCGAGATTATCTGCTGAATTGGCAAACTCATCCGATACTGTTATCGGAATATTCAGCTTGTCATTTGTTCCTGACTGTTTTTCCGGGAGAATACTATTAACATTTATATTTTTTGTATCAGCCCAGGTCTCCTCTGTCGGTACATCTCCTGCAGCAGTTACATAGTACTTAATTGATTTGATTCCTGATGTAGCATCATTTGCTGTTACATTAAGCTTCACATCTCTATTGTAGAAATGCTTTGCACCATCAAAGCCCGCCTTGTCACTAAGGCTGTTTTTCATTTTCTTGTCAAGGCTTATACCTGCTGTAGGATGTGTTGTATCAAATTTGATTGTCTGACTACATTCTGTCTTATTTCCTGCTTTGTCATACGTTTTAGTTTCAACATAAAGATTCTTTGAATCATAATATGCATCTTTCGGAATTGTTATTGTTCCTGTCAGATCACCATTATCTGATTTTTGCAATGTATCTGCAGTTAATGTACCACTTGTCAGATTTTCGTTTGAATCCTTGCTGGCTTTTACAAAATATTCTACTTTATCAACACCTGATGTCGCATCTGATGCTTTTACACTAAGTGTTGCACCGGAATTAAACCAGCCATCCTTGTTAGCACCAGCATTTACTGTCAAATCAGCAGTAGGGTTTGTTGTATCAAGCTTAATTGTCTGACTACACTCTGTCTTATTTCCGGCAAAGTCATATGTATATGTTGTGATTGTCAAATTATCAGTATCATAATCAGCCATATCAGGTATGCTAATACTATCTGTATACTCTTTTGCATCACTTTCAACACCAGTTATTAATTCTACCGGAGCATCAGCACTTCCCTCAACATAAGTTCCATCTGCTTTTTTAATTGTATAGCCTACTTTTTCAATTCCTGAAGTATTGTCCTGCGCAGTAACAGTGAATACAGCACCATTGGTAAACCACTTATCACCATCAACTCCCTGTTGTAACTTCAATTTTGCAGTCGGAGCTGTAAAATCATACTTTGCTGTAACCGTTGTATCAGCTGATGACACAGACTTATTTCCAGCTACATCTACAGTATCTACGTCAATAGTTAAATTATTGGAATCATAAGCTTTATCTTTTGAAATAGTTATATTTCCTACAACCTCTGTATAAGCTCCGGAAGCATCTAATTTCTTGTCAATAACATTTACCTTTCCGGTTTTCATTTTCTTGCCATTCAGGTAAATATAATAATTAATAACCGGATTTTCATTTTCTGCCTTAATACCACTTGTTGCATCCTTTGCCACAACAGTATAAGTCAGGGTATCGTTATTCCAGCCTTTGCTATTATCTAAAGTCGAGCTGCCATCATCTCGTGTGATGGTAACTGTTGGAGCCTGTTTATCGATATTGATTATTTTTTCAACTGTTGAAGAGTTATTAGCCCTGTCATAAACTGTTATTGTAGCCTTAAGAGCCTTTGTATCAGCTGCATAATCACGACTCTTTAAAAGACTAAACACTGTTGAATAATTCAAGGTGCCAAGATCTGAGCCTTGCAACGTGACAGTTGTAGTAGATGGTAAAACAGTATATGTTCCATCGTCATTCAGCCTTGCAAGCTTATACTCATATCTGTCAATACCGGAAAGATTATCAGTAGCCTTTAATTGTAAACAAACACTTGACTGTTTCCACAAATCTGCATTTTCGTCTTCAAGCTTATTTTCCTGATTATCACTATCTACTATATTGACATCTGTGATTTTAGGTGCTTCGTTATCGATTATAGCACCTTCTGTACTTATATATTTTACATTTCCACTGTTATCTACAATCTTTATATATACTATATATTTATTATAGGACTTGTCTAACGACTCACAAAAACTGTATCCATCATCTGATTTATTTATTTTAATTTCTTTCCATTTATCAGCAGATAAATTATTTAACTTAGGCTCTGATAAGACTGTATCCGTATCCAGTTTATTTACATAATAGCTAACTGTCCATATGCCGGAATTTCCGGTTTCTTTGTCAGTTACACTACCTACAATATTCAACTGATTTTGTTTAAAAATAGATATTGCAGTGAATGGATTTAATATATTTTCCCACCAGTTACCAATTATTCCAGCATCTGTTTTATCTGTTGAGAACTGTACTTTTCCAACCGGAGCGAGCTCATCAATATAGAATTCCTTTGATTTGCTATCAGCTACAGTGCTTTCTTGCGTTTTATTTCCTGCTAAATCCGTTGAAGAAGCTTCAATTTTGTAAAGATGATTACCTGTAAATTTAAGCTTTGCAGTATATGAGCCATCCTTATTGTCAGTCCAGATTTCATCATCTGTTTTTACAATAGCAGCACCTTGTACTTCTGCCTTGTTATCTAATATATTTACTGCATTTTTATTATCAACCGCTACTTTAATTTGAGTAGCATTTTTGTTAAAAGAAGCATCTGTTACAGTAATCTGTGCATATCTGTCATGGTTGTAGTATTCTACCCCATCCTTTAACTGTGAATAATTATCATTAGTTGTATTTTCATCAGCTGAAGAATATGCAATACCTACAGTTGGTGCAGTATGATCAAAGTGGAACTTTTTATCGTCAGAAAGTGATGTGATTTTTTCATTTCCTGCTTTATCCGTCACCTTGACATACACATTTCCTGCATTTGGAGTATCTGTAAATGATATCGTTACACTCTTAGCATCAGCTTTAAGATTTTGAACATTTTCAGCATCCCAATCGATATTCTTAATGTCCCATCCAGAAGCACTTGTCACATCATCTGTGAGATAAACTGCTTTTATACCAGCGATACCTGAAAAATTATCAGTAGCACTGATACCTACAGATATTTTATCAGTAAAATAATATTTACCTTCATTACTATTCAATGACAACTCCGCATTAGGCAGTGCTGTATCAAATTTGATTATCTGAGTCTGTGTATCAGATTTCAGACCTGCATTATCGTATGCTGTAACATTTATCTTGATTTCTTTATTGGCAAATTTACTTGCCTGTAATGTAATCAAATAGCTTCCATCAGCATTAGGATTAACTGTTTTTTCTTCAAGAAGCGGCTTATCTTTTTCATCTGTCACTGTATACTTAACAGCCGCAATCTTTGAACCAGCATCAGATGGTGAAGCTGTAATTTTCACATCTTTGTTTATCCAGTCTGCATTATTATCCTTTGCAATAGAAAGTGTAGGCTTTACACTATCATAGTTGTATGCTCCACTTACTGTTCCCTCATTGATATAAGATAAAGTTTCATTTTCTGAATTTTTCTTTTCCTGTCCAATAACAAGAGCAAATTGATTTTCGCCCTGTGTGATACCATTGGCATCTATAGCAATTTCTTCTACAAAGCTGCCATCAGAATCTTTGATTTTATAACCATCTTTTGCCTTGATTTTAGTCACCTCTGAATACCAGATTTTCCCATCTGAAGCAGTATTTGATGTTCCAACTATCTCACAATATTTTCTAAAATCATCGTAAGCATATGGTTTTATTGTTGTAGTATATGTTTTCTCTGCACTGTTATATCTGTCATCCTCTGCAATAGCAGCCTTGATTGTAACTTCTACTCCATCGGCACTGTTATTATAGCTCTTTGCAGTCCATTTACCATTGTTAGTAAAATCAGCATCCTGCGTGATGTAATCTTCTCCGGTAACCACACTATAAGTGATTTTGCCTTCGGCATCACTAGCACTTGAGCTTGCAGCTGCTGCAACCTCATCACCTACATAAACCTCTGCATTTTCATCAGTAAATGAAAGTGTCTGGTCTAATTTTGCAATTGCTACATCAGACTGTGTGATTGTCTTATAACTATCACCAACAGATAGTGTAGCCGTAAAAGAAACTTTTCCGGCTTTCTTTATATTTACTACATCTGTAGTTTCATCAACATCTGCAATTTCCTGATCTGAAGATGCATATTTAATAACACTATTATTATCCGCGCCTTTCACAGCAAGTATTGGTGTAGTATCTAGTTTCCAGCCATTAAAATCTGTGGAGAAAGCAAACTCTTTATATGTGTCCTTAACCATTGCAACCTCTGTATAAACTGGACTGTCAGAAGCCTCCACAGCGGTGCATTCCTTCTTCCAGGAAAGATATTCATCAGAAGATATATCCACAGAGTACTTACTGTCCTTGAGAAGACCTGTCACATCAATTTTTATGCTATTGAATGCTACAAGCTTAGCATCCTGCTGTTCATCTGCCTGTCCGGCAGGCTCATTCGAATTGTCAGAGCCACTTTCTGAGCCTGTATTTTCAGTATCCTTTCCAGCAGCGTCATCCTTACCGGTATCAGTATTACCCGGATTGTTATTACCTGAATCGGTATTATCTGGATTTGTATTGTCTGGATTTGTATTTCCAGAATCAGTTTGTGCCTTAACCACTTCGGTCTTCACAAACTTTTGGTCAACTTCCTTTCCGGTACTGTCAGTAACAGTTACCTTGATATCATCTTTCTTGGCCCAGTCCGAAGCACCTGTCACCTTAAGGTAGATAGCGCCATTTGTGTCATTCGCTTCAACTATCGTGAAGTTTGCCGGCAAAATGGTGACAACCATAAGTAGGGCCATTAAAAAGGCCATCATGCGTTTTCTCATGCTACTCACTCCTTTGCTTTAAATTATTTCATCTGTATGTATAAAGGTAATATCCTCTAATACCCCAAACTGATTGAGAACTGTTGTCTCGCTTGGATTCTGTGGCATATGTGATGAAAGTACCGTTGTTTCCCCAACATTCTGCTGACTGAGAACTGTTGTCTCATTTGAATAATTATGATTCAGAGCAGATGTCTCATTTGAATAATCCTGTTCAAGAACCATCGTCTCATTACTTTCATTATCTGTATCCATTCCAACAGATGCCTGCTGTTCTAGCTTCATCGTGCTGATTTTTTCTGTATGAACCCCAAAACCACTTGTGATTCCACGTCTTTGTAGATTTCCTGACGGAGTCATTTTATCTGTCAGTCTGCCTCTTTCCAGATTAACTGCACTTGCCTTATAAGCTTTTCCACCGGAGGCTTCATTCTGCTTTCTAATATTTTCAATTGCCTTTTTTGCATTTCTGCCTGTTAAATCACCAATTACATTTGGAATTTTAAGTGTAATAAATAGTATCACTGAAACCACAAACATTACAGCACACGATATGGCACCCACGATAAAAATCAGCCTGTAAATATCATATGTCATTCTTTCTCAGCCTCCTTTACCGTGTTTATCTTCTGCTTTGTCGACTCGATGTTGTCCTGAAGCTTCTTCATATCGTCTGCAATAACCGATTTGTCAACCTTAGTCGAACTGTCTGATATAGCATCCAAAAGTGCAATCACATCATCCTTGGATGTCACCTCCAAAAGAGGAGAAATATTGTTGTTTACAATATCATCTACTTCATTCCACACCTGAAGCTTTGAATCCACACTGTCAAACTGTTCAGATTCCTTTTCCAGCTCTGTAACTTTTTTCCAAAGATTTGCATACTCTTCATACATCTTCTCTGTCTGCTTAACCTTTGCTCCACCATACTGGCTTATGAGATCCAGACAATCGGAGATATCACAATATATCTGTGCAACAGGATATTTCTGCACAGCATCCTTGTACCACTTGGTGGCATTGGCATATCTGTCCTTTTCCACATTTATATCATAGTAGAAAAGAAAGCTCTCACCATACTGATAGCAGACCTCCTGATATCCGTCAGGATTTTTCTTTTTCAAATCCGAAAGCACATCATACGTCTGCGAATATCCATCACTGTTTTTTCTATCCAGTCCGACCTGTATCTTTGTAAGTATGTTTGCCTCATCCTTGTCCAATACAAAATCACTTGTAAGCATATCATTCAGCTTCAGATACGCATCTGTTCTGGTAGGGTCTGTAATTATCGCATTGTAATAGTCCTCATAAGTATCTGCCGTTTTCAGAATGTTATCATAGTTTTCACTTTTTTTATTCTCGGCTGAAACATATCCCCATATAGAGGTTGCTCCCAAAATCACTGTAATTACCGACGTAGTGATAAAAGCTGCAAGCTTTCTTTTTTGTTTTTTTCTATATATATCATCTATCTCATCATAGTGCTCCAAAGCATACATAAGCTCTGCCGCATTCTGATATCTGTTAGCTGGATTAGGCTGTGTACACTTTAAAATGATTCTTTCAAGACCACCTGACAGACTTGGGTTTATCTCTCTGATCGGCCTGATTTCATAAGGTGGCTCACATGGATTCTTTCCTGTAACCAGATGATATAGTGTAGCACCAAGACAATAAATATCTGTCCTGCCATCCGTCTGTCCCATTCCTCCAAACTGCTCCGGAGCTGCATATCCCATAGTTCCGAGACATGTCGTATCAGCCAGATTTTTTTCTTTAAACTCTCTTGCTGTTCCAAAATCAATAAGAGTGATATTGCCATCAGGTTTAAGCATGATATTGGCAGGCTTCATGTCACGATATATGATAGGTGGATTCTGTGAATGCAGATATCCAAGTACATCGCACAGCTGCTTAGCCCAATGAATCACATCATCCTGAGGCAATGCGCCATACTCTTCAATAGCCTTGCTAAGTGAATTTCCCTGTATGTAATCCATGACGATCAGGAATCTGTCGTCATCCTCTATGACGTCCACAATATCCGGCAGATAAGGATGATTAAGTTTTTTTAGCATGTCTGTCTCAGCCACAAGACTCTGCTTCACAACCTCAAAATCCTTTACACCGTCTTTTCGTACCTCTTTAATAGCCCACTGCTTATTTGCTTTTTCGTTCATAGCCAGGTAGACGATACTCATTCCACCATGGCCCACTTCATTCAGTATCTTGTATTTTCCATCAACAAGAGAACCAATCTCAAGCATAAACTTTCCTCCTACTGTACCTTAATCAGCGCTGCTGTGATATTGTCTCTCTCACTACGCTGCATGTTGAGCTCTATCAGAGAACGAAGCTGTCTATTCATCACATCCCTGTTTGTCATAAATGATGGTCTGATTGCCTGATAAATCTCATCAGATGTAATCTCATGTCTGAAACCATCCGAACAAAGCAGAAACTCCGTACCACTTTGCACATTCCCAAAAAACATGTCAGGATTAACAATCTCAGAAGCACCCACACACTGTAAAAGCACATTTCTGCGTGGGTCTGTTTTAGCCTGCTCTATTGTCATATGACCCAGCTCTATCTCTCTACCTACAAATGTCTGATCCTTTGTAAGCTGTATGAGCTTATCATTTACAAGATATGCTCTTGAATCCCCGACATTCATCAGATAGTATCTCTTGTCAGTGACAAGAAGTGCTACTACAGTGGTTCCAAGATTAACGCCCTGACCTGCTCCATACTGTTTGATTTTTTGATTCTGATTTGCTACTATACTCTCCCACTGCGCCCTTATTACAGAATCCTCAATATATCCGGGTCCATTCTGACAAATCATCTGCAGATCATCATTGACCCACTTATCAAATGCTCTTATAACCGTAGCACTGGCAAGCTCACCCTTTGCAAGACCTCCCATACCATCACACAACACTGCAAAAACCATATTCCCAAGATTGGTAAAAATACGTTTCATCATTATGCTGTCCTGATTTGTTCTCTTGACTGTTCCCACATCTGTCTGGGCTGCAATTTCGTAATCCATACCATTTCCTCAATATATGTAATATTTAACCTGTGATTTTTGTTTACTAGTACATGAAAAATTCAAAATCCTCATTCGCCAGTCTGATTTTTGTTCCATGCTCGATTTTAGTCTCCACATTGCTTTGAATCATTGAACCATTCACATATGTATGGTTTGTTGAATTGGTATCCACAATATAAAACTCATTATCCTTGTTAATAATATTTGCGTGGCTCCTGCTGACTGCCGTATTGTCACTCACAAAATAATCCACATAGCTTCTTTCTTTTCCTATTCTAAATACCGGCTTGTTGAGTTCTATTCTCTCATTATTCTTTATTCTAAGCAGATAAGGCTTAATAATCTGAGCCTGTGATGTTCCCAAAACAGTGGTCTCTCCAGCCTCTGAACCGACTCCAAGCACTGTAGTCTCTCCAAAATTACCGGCCTTTGTCATGTTCTCCAAAATCTGTGGTGGAACTGATGGATTTCCGGTCATGCCTGTATTTGTATTTTGATTCTGCACCGGCTGTGGCTGAACCTGTTGCACCGGCTTTTGCTGTGCCTGTGGCATCGGTTGTGGCTGTGCAAACTGACGCTGCGGCTGATTCGACTGAGTGAACTGTCGCTGTGGCTGTACAAATTGTTGTTGAGGCTGCTGTGGCATTACAGGTTGTGGCTGTGCCTGTGCAGACTGTGGACGCTGCTGTTGTGGCTGGCCTGGGATGGCAAATGAAGCATTTGATGCCTTCACATTTTGACCAGGCATTGCTGCTCCGTTTTTTTCTGCTTCCTTTTGAGCCTTTCTTTGGGCTTTTTGTCTTTCGTAAATCTGCTTATTTTCTTTACTGTAATGTGTCAAAAGTCCAAACATGGACATCTGCTTCTCACTTGTTGTTTCCACATATGTACCTGAAATATTCGTCCCCATCTGCACATTATTATTAATTCTATTCTGGTTTTGTGGATTCATATTAGGTACTGCAAAATTCACCTGATTAGGCTGTACCACATTATTTGCTGATTGTGTTTCACGCTGTGATTGCATTTTCCCCTGAGATGGCATATTTGTCTGTACCTGTTCATTCTTTAGCTGATTCATAGCAGGCTGCATGGGTTTAGGCTGCTGACTCTGTGACTGGCTCTGTGGTTGAACCGGTTTTTGCTGACCAACAACAGCCTTTGAAGCTGCAATATTTAAATTATCAGCATCTATATCCATCAAGAGCTTTTCAAAAGCATCCACAGAAAATACAGGTGTACTATTCAGATAATTAATAATCTGTGCAACATAATCGCAATTCTCATTTTGGTCAAACTGTGTACTAAACATTATCTGCTTAAAAAACATAGGAATATTAACAGACTCATTCTGTCTGACCAAAGGAAGACATACAAGCATTGCATCACACTTTGACACATCAACATAGATATGTTCCAAATCAATCAACAGGCTTCTCGCATCAATCATATATTCCTCTGTTGATTTAATTGCCTTTAATACGCTGATAAACACACCTAGTAATCTCTTCTTATTTACAACTCCTGATAAAAACTCTTTTGCTGACACTTTTGCAGAAATATTATATTTAATAAATCTATCAGTATCTGACTGGGTGAACAGAGTCGGAACAATTCCATCTATCTTATTATTAGTAATCATTCCAAGGCTCATTGTATCCACATTATCCGAAGCTCCTATTTTATATACCAGATAAGTATTGTTTCCTTGATTTTCATATGTAAAACTCATGCCTTTGTCTCCTTTGTTCTATGATTCATGATTGTATAAATATAGTGTCAAAACCTGCCATTTATCATCCGTCTTAACAAATGTCTTGCCCTGTTCATTGAAATCGCACGCATCATCAAATCCTGTCTCAATGACTTTATTACCCTTTTCATCCACATAGCCCCAGCCATTTGAAAATCTGACGGCCGCCAATCCGTTTGAAAAGCTATGAGCCTCATTAAATTGAGGCTTAATCACCTGTTTACCATCCTTATCAACAAATCCCCATTTGCCGTCCACACATACTGCGGCATATCCATCATCTGCAAATAGCCTTGCATCATCAAATTTAGTTTTTACAACCTTATTGCCTTTAGAATCAAATAAATAATAATATCCATTCTGCTTTGCAAATACCCTATCATTTCTACATACTATTCCTTTACTGTCCATAACAACCGAATCATATTTATCTTTTGTTACTTTCTTTCCCTTGGTATCAATAAGACTCCATTTATTATCAGACTTGACAGCTGCTACTCCATTTCCCATGGCTGAAACCTCATCATAGTCACCAGCTATCTTTTTCTTGCTGTCCAAACTGTACAGGCTCCATTTTTTGCCATCATTTACTGGAAAAATATTATCCATTGACATATATCCCAGTTTCTCAATATTGTCGACAAAATCAATGACTATCTTTCTGTTGCCCTCGTTGTCTATATAAAATGCCCTGCCTTTGTCATCTATAACAGGTGCAACCTCTTTAGCAAACGCTCCCGCCTCTTCAAATTCGGATTCTATTACACGATGCCCTTTGCTGTTCAGATAGCCCCACTTTTTTTCTTTCTTTACTGCTGCATAACCATTACTGAACTCCTCTACCTGTGCATATTCACCTTCGAGATAATACTCATATTTGATATCTGAAATAATCTCTTCAATCTTCTTTGATGAAATTTTCAGTCCATCCGCTTCATCCTTTATCCTGAAACATGAGGCATAGTCTTTCTGCTCCAAATACACCTGAATCAAAAACTCATATCCCACCTGTTCCTTGGGATATTCACTTATGAGAGACTCTCCCCATTTGGCAGCTGTTCTTAAATCCTCCGCTTCTATATACATCTCTCCCAGCTCTGCCCGAAGCTTCGCTGAATCTTTAAGCTTTAAGGCATCAAGATAGTCCTCCTCTGCATTCACATAAACCTCAAGCTTCCTATTCTGTCTGGCCTGAGTTATATCATTATCATATTGTTTATTAATTTTTTCTCTGTCACTATATGTTTTATATACAGATCCTCCTAACAATGCTACAAGCAATATAGGTACTAAAAATTTATAATTCTTCATTGTATATCCTCTACATTCCAGTCAAAAATATTGATAACCACGTTCCTATAGCAAGAGCCGGACCAAATGCCATTGCATCCTTTTTGCCTTTTCTTTTTGTAATAAGAAAATAAATTGCTGTGATAAATGATAAAACGAGAGATAAAAATATAGCGCTCCATATTCCATCAAGCCCAAGCAATAGCCCCATAACCACAAACAGCTTTATATCCCCGGCGCCAATCGAGCCCCTGATACATATCTTGCAAAGCAAAGAAGCTATAAACAGGGCTGCCGCTGCAATAAGCGAAGAAATGATATTGGCAACAATAAACTGACTGCCACATATCAGCTCAACAAATATACTTAACACCCAGTATACAAGTCCTGTAATAATATATTCATTTGGAATCCTTAGCTCCGTGAAATCAACATATGCAACAGATGCCATAATTGAAAGAAGTGCTATCATCCTAAAATTCTTATAAATTGCATTATCGTGATAAAAGAACTGAAGCATACAAGCATCTATCATGACAAGAAACATACCTATAATACAATAGACAATAAGCTTTTTACTCTTTTTTTCTTTATTTCTGATCAGTATATAGATACTCACTCCACATAGAATAATTGAAATGAGTATCATTAAAATATCATTTGTTTTCATAATTCCTAATCCACCTATTTTTTCGCACTAACTCCCTTGCCCCACACATCGGTTGATGCACTCTGACAAAATCTGATGGTGATATCTGTATTAAGCAGATTGACAACCTTCACATCATATGAGCAAGTCAACCTTAGGGCATTACTTGATTTGCCATCCGTTGATACCAAAAATTCCGTGCCAGCAAACGAAAGCCCATCAAGACCATCCTTTACATGATACTGTTTCAAAAAAGCGTTGACATCCCCACCATTTGAATCCTTAAGATTCTTCTTCATAAAAGCTCTTCCCATAGACTGTGCCAGATATGACTTGCCTGCAGACGAACCCTCATTCAATGCAAGCATACCCATACCCTTTACAAAGCCCATAGGATCTTCTGCCAAAGCATCTCCATAGTCATTAATATTGGCAGCCAAATCTGATGCTCCACCCTTTGTCTCATCATAAGCGGTCATTAGACTTTCAAAATCAGAAGAGCCATTCTCTATATCTGACAAACTGCTATCCATATCCGATATTCCCGTCATTAGCTCATCCATACCCTTTAATGTATCCTTTGCCAATGCCCTACTGCTTGAAGCCGCATTGCTTGCTGCATTATCCACCGAATCAATACCAAACTTATAATACAGATAGGAGTACTGCGAGATATCTGTCGCCGCACTGTTTAACGCTATGCTCATCTTTGCCTGTATGTAGCATATATCAACTATCGAATAGATGATGTACAACAGGAAAATAAAGGTAGTAAACGAAATCGTTGCCTCAACAACAATAGCTCCTCTTTCATCCTTTATACGTTTTCTCATGATATTCTCCCTTTAAATATAGATTTTCATATATACTATTTTCCTACTTCAATTACTGTTTATCAATAATTACTTTACTATTTGTTAATGTAATAATAATATTTACTCATTACAATTTAATAATTTTCTATTTTAACAAAAAAAGCCGCCACACTGATAATATAGCATGGCGACTTCCTATGATTCATAGTATTAATATTTAATTAATTAACATATTGTAAATTATTCTACTGTGTATGTAAGATTATTACTATCTGCAAAATCTTTTGCATACTGTTCAGCCTGAGAACCCGACTTAACAATAAGATTAAAGTCTCTTACATGTATTTCTGTAACGCTGTCAGGAATTTTTAAATCCATGCCATAATTACTATCAGGTGCGTCAACAGTATTATTAGTATCATCTTCACCAATTTTCTGCAGTCCATCGTTTAATTCAATCTCTTTAATATTAGTATTTACAAATGAATTACTTCCTAATGATTTAACCGACTCTCCTAAAACAACATATTTCAAACTCTCACAATTAACAAATGCCGTTTTCTTTATTTCAGTAACATTATTACCAACACGTATCGCAACAACAATTTTATTATTCCAAAATGTTTTATCAAAATCCACAACTTTCTTTCCGTCAATTTCATCTGGAATAACCACGATTGGATCCTTACCAACATACTTCTCTATTACTATTTCATCTGAGTTGTCAATTAACTCAAAATCCTCTGCCGGTGTCTCACCATGGCTCATCAAATCATCCATTGTGATTTCATCTGCTGATTTATACTTCTCATCTTTCTTATCATTATCGGACTTACTGTCACTTGATGTATCCTTCTGACTGTCATGAACTGTTGCTGTTTGTTTGTCTGTCCTACCTGCATTGTCTGATGACGACGAACTGCCACAACCTGCTGATGACACAGCCATTGTAAAAATCATTCCTAAAATCAATAGTCTCTTTTTCATTTCTTTCTCCTTTAATAACCTCTGATTGTTTTTATATTATATGTGCACCAGTCAGTACTGCTGCTATCATACAAATCTGTATAATCACTATATAGTGGCAGTGTAATTAGTAACGGATCTACTTTCAGTTTTGAATCAAGTTCAAAATAAGTTTTTGAGTTTTCCAGTTTGTAGCCACTATCCTTCGTTATTTTTCTCATGTTTGCTTGAATTACATCTGCACATCTAAGTGTCATTGATTCCCCAATGTCGGATTGCATACCACACACTATAAAAATACACAAATAATCGCTGTAACGCAATCCATTTTCACATGAATTAGTGAAATTTCCAAATTTAGTTTGAATAGCATTTAACATACTAGAAATACTTTTATCACCAATCTCCGTTCCTTCACCAAAGTCTAATGACACCTGCCACATCTTTGCATCTGTTTTATATAGTTCCACTGAAAATCCAGCCTCTAATCTATTCATATCATTTGCAGTTTCAAAAACTGTTATCAGTGCTATCAATACCGCTTTAATAGCCACAATTGGAACAATACCACTTGTAGCCATTGATATAGCCAATGCAATTGCACCAATTGCTTTTCCTGTTTCACTTCCTTTATTCCAGAAATGTTCAAAGGCTGATATAAGATTCAACACATATCTAATCTCATATATCTGTCCATATGCAGCATTTATATTCTCATTATTATTTTCATGACCATACAAAATGTACTCTAATTCACAACCATATGCAGCATTGTTTTCCTTACAAAGCCTCTTATTGGTAAGTGATTTATTAAAGTAATCCTTATATTCATCACTATTCCACTTATCATTTACAGAATTATATTTATCATCCATATTTTCTTTTGTCAATGTGGACACATCAAAACCCTGGTCTTTTAAAATGTCATACCTTCCTTCATTATCTATAGTAGAGTAAGACAACATTTCCATTATATAAGTAGACAAATATAAGTTATCTCGAATACTTTCAAAATTTCCACCTGTCAGATTTTTTAATAGACTCACAAAGCTATTGAAAAATGTTGTATTTCCAAATGTTTTATTTATTGTGTCAATCTCCCGTGCTATATTCTCTGCATCTTCGTGTGGATTTTTTCTATTCTTAGCATTTTCTTTTGTTTTTTCCTGACTACCTGTCGCTTTTCCCTTTTCATCATCATATTTCTTTATTTCATCTTCACTAGCTGTCATAAACTGTTCTTGCCAGAACTGATACACACCAGGTATTGCAACTGTCTTTGAGTCAGCGACATCAAGCAGCAAATTATGGTCATCATTGCTATTTACGCTCGCAAGCCCCTCAGTTCCAGTTCCCTGTGGTGAGAACAATGATGAAAATGTAGAATCCGCATAGCTTGAAAGCTCTGAATTCGTAGTCCTTTTATTTATCTCACTTTCTGCAATGATTGCAGAGCCTGCATTTTTGAACTGATCATATGTAGATATATCCTTTACCTTCTGATCACCATATTTGAAGCTATCTATAGCAGCTATCATCGAATCAATCTGTGACTTTATGTTCTTAAGTCTGTTTTCTAAATCTATAATTGACTGTTCAGTTATATTTCCGGCTGCTTCGCTGGCCTTAATACCTGCGATTTCATCTCTGTCACCTTCTGCAAGGTCTGAATCAGTGCCATCTGCCTGATTACTCCAATCATTGAGTTTTTGGGCATAATCAGCTGCATCCTGCTTCAGTGTCTCAAGTGACTCTATATCCTTACTCGAATCTCCGTTTATCGCTATGTTTAATATATCTGAATAGTGTTGCAGAGTGTTTCTTTTTTCAATCAGATTCGTTGATATATCAGCAATTCTATTTACAAATATAGCACTTCTATCGCTTAATGTCAATGACGTTGCTTCTATATTATATATATTATTGCTCGATATACTCTCAAGCCTGTTTACTAATATGAGATAGCTGTCACTGCCATTCGCCACTCCCGCTGTCAGATATTTTGTCTGTCTGTCCTCCACCTGTTTCTTATATGATTTGTATGTAGCATCATAGCCATCAGGTAAGTCATTTCCCGGAGTACACTGCATCATGGCATTGAGTGCACAGTAGCTCTTTATCATCTCATCTGCTTTCTTATTCAGATTAGTTCGATAATCATCACTGCCACTTACCGTGACACTGTATGCATCTGTAGCATGCTTCCAATACTGTATGTCATTTGTAACACCGGATGAATACGATATGCTATTGTTCACAGCATTGGTGAAATCATTCTTTGCTTTGTCAAATGCCTTTATTTTCTTAGAGATATCGTCAAACTGTTTTGTCAGTTCGGTGCCATCTATGTAATATGTATCATCGTCTTTTCTTGAATGGCAGTTTACATAATATGTCTTGCCATCATACTTAGCTTTATAGCATTTTGTAGAGCTTTTTGTGTAATTATACTGATTCAGTGGCACCTGTGCCCTGTTAAAAACCACAAGACCCGATGTGTTATACAGATTGGTAATCATCAGCTTATTCAGCTCACGATACTGTTCTCTGGCTGTCTGCATGGCATCACGTGTACCTGTGAGCAATGAATTGCTTGGCTGTGGATTTCCATAAGAATAATTGTCAAACAGATACTTATATGTATTGTAGCTGTCACGCATCAGCTTCTCGTCAGCTTTACAATAATCCTGTTTTTTCTCCACCAGCGGTTTATTCTCATCACTTTTTAAGACATCATCTATACCGGGAATACTCTTATTCTTTATTTTATCGATGGCAGTCTGTGTGATAGCTATAGGTGCTCTGTATTTCATGAAGTCCACTATCTGCGATTTAAGCATAGTGGCATTAGCCAGATTGGCACCATCTACGGCTTTTATAGTAGTTGAGTCATCGCCGTCATCCGTTACCCTGAGATAGTCACTGGCTTTTGAATCAGCACCTATCATAGCGCTGAACTCTCCTACCAATGTGTTCATCTCATCCTTAGACAAATTCTGTGATTTGAGTGCATTCTTGTAGCACTTTATTGAAGCATCATAGAATTCATCTATATTCTGGCAGGAAGCTACCATGCCATACCAGTCATTCAAATCAGCGTCATAATGTGTCATAAGTGAATTGAGTGCCATATCAGCTGCCGATTCAGCCATAGACTTGGACAGGTACACTCTGCCCACATCCACAAATATACTGGCCACCAGCATACACGGCACCAGAATGATTACGAGAAATACTGACACAGCACCTCGCTCTCTTTTACTAAATCCATACATATTCATAACTCCTATTTACTCGTCCACTCAGTTATCTTCTCTGCCAGTTTGCCTGCCGGCTCAGAGATATCATGATTTGTATATCTCTGTACAAGATCCTCTGCGAAATCTACAGTCCGGATAAACTCCGGCACATCAGATACCGGCACATCAGTATGAGTGGCATACGATATATTGGTAAACTCATCCTGTCCCAATAACCTGATTGGCATTTTTATCTTATAGGATACATCCACATTTACCTTTGAATATATCACTTTACTTTCAAACTTAAGTCTGTCAATGGAAATACTTGGCTTCATCCCTGTAAAAAATCCGGTGCCTATCTTTCCCACATTTTTATTTATCTCACTCTCTATGTCACCCTCAGTATCTCTGAGACTGCCTGTAAGGTATCTATATGGCTTCAGACTAACTGAATTAAAATCCGGTATGCTGCCAGACTCAATATCATCAAGCATAGGGTCGGCACACTTTGCAGCACCTTCAAGAACCGCCGATACCACTATATCCTCCACCTTACATTTCTGCGTATATGCATTTCCTACAAACAGCATAAAAAATATAGCCAGAAACATTGTCGGAAACACAATAGAAGCCTCCACTATCAATGCTCCTCTTTCATCTAAAAGTCTTTTCATAATTTTCACTCACATTCGAATTATTTTGGGTATATATCAAAAGATATATACCCAAAAAGCTTTCTAATTGTCTGTTATTCTCCAGATACTGCACTATTAGCTTTTTCTGTTATTGTACCAAACAGATTTGTCAACAGATCCATAATCTGTCCTTTAAAGAATACAGCAAGTAATACAGCTATTCCGATAAGGACAACTATAGAGACGATATTTACATCTCCCTCTTCATCGCACATGAACTTACTAAATGCAAGCCTTGCCTTAAGTCCTAAATCATTCATTAATAACCACATAAACGTTTCCTCCTTTCGTGAAATCTATAAACAATCAGATTACTCTGATTCTCTACCTAAGCTCCAATGTTTGTAAATATCGGGACAATAACCATAATCAGGATTCCCATAAACATAAGAAACATTGGGATGAGAAGCTTGCTTGATGCCTTCTCTCCCTCTCTTTTTACCAACTGTCTCTTAAGGTTCCAGATTTCTGCACTCTGCTCCTGTAAAAGAGCCGTCAGCTCACTGTTTCCCTTTTCGATGCCCTGTATGATAGTAGATGCAAATTTTTTTATCTCAGGTATGATACATCTGTTTCCAAAATGATATATAGCTTCAGTCTCAGAGACTCCATTTTTCATCTCGTCAACTGATATCTGCATTTCTTTATATAATGTAGTATCGCCATTATAAGCTACATCTGCCCATGCATCCCTCATGATAAGACCTGCATTAGTCAGAAGGGCAAGCTTTGATACAACATTTGAGAAGTCGGACAGCAGTTCCTCTGAACGTTTCTTAATCTTGTCACTGGCTGATGTTCCATAATAGTAAAATGCCACAAAGGCGAACATTATAAATATCGTAACAGCTGCCATACTTCCTGCCAGCCCATACATGGCAAATGACATGGTAAATAATGTATACCCTAAAGTAACCTGCTGTGCTCTGGTGACTCTGATATAGTAATCAGCATACTTGCCATCCTTGAGCACCGATATCTCTTTCCTTAGCCTTCTGTCGTATTTGGTTCGATAATTGTACTTAATGAGTTCAAGCAGTTCATATCCCACAAAATAAATATCCTTTAAAGGATATTCTTTCTCATCCAATCCTTGAAAAAGTGTGGCATTTTTCTTTCCTTTAAAAAAAAGGAATATCCAAAAAATTGTAAATATCAAGCCTAATATCCAGCATATATAATCTAATATTCCAAACATAACTAAATCTTTATCTCCAATACTTTTCTTCCTATAAAATATGCTGCCACAAAGATGATTACCGCAACTGTTGTCGCCATGATGCCTGATGGAGACACAAAATTCTCAGCAAAATCCGGACTCATCAGCTTCATCATTCCAATAAGACCTATCGGCATGATAAGCATCACATTCTGCTCTGTTTTGTTTGCTGTAACAACGGTTTCTATATCCTCTGCTATCTCCATTTTGTCATTCAAAATTTCATATGTAGACCTGACTGTATCCTTGATATTTCCGCCCTTCCTATAACATATCTGAAAAACCTTGGCGAAACTCTCTATATCCTCATTGCCGCTTCTTTCCCCAAAATCAAGAAGTAGGTCTTCAATATCAATATTATTATCCATACCTGACAATAAAAGCTCCAGTTCGCTAATAATATAAGCACCATCCTCATACTGCATCTTCATATCGTCATACACACTTCTGAATGAATCTATAACATTTTTACCGGCTCCCAGAGATGTACTAAGTGCCTCTAACATATCTCTAAACTGTTTATTAAGCTGATTTTTCTGTTTCTTAATAATAGACTGTATCCTGACCGGAATATACAATTTAACAGCTATAACGCCAACTATTACCGGAATAATTACATTTAAACAATATGTAACTGTAGTTGCCTGCCCATATTCATCTTTTCCTATACCTCCATAGAATAAATATCCGATGCACGCTCCTATCACAAATGCAATAAGTACATTGATAATTTTCTCTGGAACAGACATATAATAGACCTTGTAATTATATGTACTTGTATTTATCCGTGATGTATAGTATTGTGGTTCCAGAACTTTTTTCTCTTTGTTTTTTTTCTTCATAAATTCACCTATATGGCTGTTTTTATACCTGACAGCTTAAGCTTGTAGTCGTTCTTCAATGGATTGCCGGTTCTGACCAGTCTTCCTGATACCTTATCCATTGTGCTGTTTTCATCCTCTTTAAACTCATACAGTGGGTTTAACTCTATCTCTCCATTTTTGATGCCAACTACTTCTGTTATAGCCATGGTCTTTCTGCTTTTATCCCTAAGTCTTGATAAATGAATTATAATATCAACTGCCGATGCAATCTGCTGCTTTATTGCCTCAAGAGGAAGTCCATCAGCCCCCTGCAGCACCATTGTCTCGAGTCGGCTGAGCATATCCTCAGTAGAGTTAGCATGTCCTGTAGACAACGAGCCGTCATGTCCTGTATTCATAGCCTGAAGCATATCAAGAGCTTCTCCTCCTCGACACTCGCCTACTATTATCCTTTCAGGACGCATTCGAAGAGATGATTTAATTAAGTCTCTTATTGTAACCTGCCCGGCACCTGAAGCATTTGCATTTCTAGTCTCCAGACTAACCAGATTATCAATTCCTGTAATCTGAAGCTCTGCTGAATCCTCAATTGTAATAATTCTTTCATCCTTAGGAATAAAATTGGAAAGAGCATTAAGAAATGTTGTTTTTCCGGAGCCTGTACCACCACTAATAAAAATATTGTATTTGGCTTTCACCAAAAGTTCCAGCTTATCTGCTATTTCCTGTGTTATAGAACCATATTCTATCAGCTTATTTATAGTCATTGGTTCTTTTGAAAACTTACGAATAGTAATCGTTGGACCACATAAAGCAATCGGAGGCAATACCACATTCACACGCGAGCCATCCGGAAGCCTGGTATCACATATGGGATTAGCCTGATTCACTTCTCGTCCTGCCAATCCTACAATTCTTTGTATGACATCCTCCAGCTTTCTCTGACTCTCAAACTTCTTATCAAGGCGTGTAAGTCGTCCTTTTTTCTCAATAAAAATCTTTTCAGGTCCATTAATCATAACCTCTGTAATCGAATCATCACTGATAATCGAATCTAATAAGCCAAATCCTCTTATAGAGCTATATACCTGCTGTGATATTGATACCTTTGTCTCAATAGGACAGTAAATATCCTTAAGTCTGTCTGTAACTATCTGATCTATTCTTTCCGCAAGTTCTTCATCTGATATTTTGCTCAAGGATACATTTTCACTTACAAAACGTTTTATGTCATCAACAAGCTCTTCTTCATTAATCTGCATATACATTCCCTCTATTGCAAGATTTCTTCAAAAAATTCCATCTTAGTCAATGCTTCTATTATCTGTCGGACTGTAGCATGTTCATATCGTGGTGCTCCGCCAATAGTCTTAATAGAAATATTTGATAGCATCTCTGAGTTCTTATTACTAAACTTGTTGTATATCATATTCATGTTTCGGATAATATTTATATCATCATTTTGTTCTAATAAAACAACCGACTCATATGCTCTCATAAATTTATAATTTGACAGCTGACTGCCATCATTTACAACTATAATTCTCCAAGCCTTTGAGAGGAGCTTTAATTTTTCTATTTCCAAAGAAAATGGTAAATCTACAATAATCTCATCATAATTGTCCATTCCCTGTATATTGCCTATCAAAGTATCAATATCTGCATATGAAATTTCCAATATATCGAGTGCAACCTTTGTAGACGAAAAGTACGACACCCCTTCCTGGCTTTGCTTTATACAGCTTTCAAGCTTCAATAACAGATTTGCCTTTCTGCTCTTAAGCGAATATATAACATCACTCATAGTGGCATTTCCTTCTGCCTGAAAGAAAACATCTGTTGTGCCACACTGTTCTAAATTTAAATAAAATACCTTTTTCCCCATATTCGCATGTGCTATCGCACATGCTGCTGCAACAGTCGATGTTCCAACCCCACCACATGGTGATGTAAAAATAACCACACTGCTCTTATCATTTTCTCCGCTGATAGTAGCCACATTTGCAGCCATATCAGAATATACCCCAAGTATCTGCTTAAATATAACGTCAACACGCTGATACTTGCATATGGCAATTTCATCCTTTATTAACTCTATACCGGGTGTCCCTGTAAAATAGGCAAGTCCACAATTTCTCTTGAATTCAGATTTATCAATATTAAAATCTTCTTCAGCTATTAATACATCTATTCTGTACTCTTTTACCGATTCTATTGCGTTTTTTTCATCTGTAAATGAATAAACCTCTAATTTATCAGCATACTTTGTATTAAATACTCCTGTAAGCCTATCCAAGTACTCTTTATCTTTATCAAGCAATGCAACCTTAATCTTCATAGCACAACCACCTTCATCTTAAGTCCTCTTTTGCCTATATTTTGCCACTTTCATTACTATGTGTCAATACATCTTTTACCTATAGTTAATATTTTTATAATATTTTGACACAGATATTTTATATACTATCAATGTTCTTTTTATTCAATATTCACAATTTTCCATATGTTAATTTCTGATTTTCAGTGCGTAATTTAATTTTTCATAATTCAGCTACAATTAGTCATAATAATTTTTACTAATTGAAATTATAATATGGGAGGTTTATATGAACAATATTATTCTAAATCCAAAAGAACTTGGTGAGCGCATACGTAAACTACGTTTTAAAAGAAATAAAACACAATCTTATTTTGCTGATATGTTATACATCTCACCTTCATATCTGGCCCTTATAGAGTCCGGAAAGCGAGTTCCTAATCTTGACTTACTTATCCATATAGCAAAATTCACAGATGTCACTCTCGATTATCTTGTTTTCGGGGATGATCCTAATTGCGACCCTTTGCAAATGACATTTAACAGACTCTATGATAGCTATGATAAAAAACAGATGGAAAATGCTATGAAACTAGCTGAGTTTTACCTTGAAATGACAAAAGATGATGATAAAATCAAAGACAATATAAATAAAAAATAATTTTCCATTGCCAATCTCCTTCCTTATTTCTATAATATTCCCATACCATATTTTCAAATGCAGCATATAAAGAAAGGGGATTTTCAATGGACACTTTTTCAGAAGTTTTTAAGGCTATCGCAAGCTACCCGTGGCAGGTAAATGTGGGTGTGCTTTCACTAATACCACTATACATCATAGATTTTAAGTTTTTCTGCAAACTAAATATTGGTTTACAGCGCAAGATAGCACTTGCAAAGGAGCGCGGACATGTAGCGAGAGGCATGATTGTGAAGGAGGATGCAAAGAGGCTCGTTGTCAATAATTCACAATCCGCTTACAGCTACTGGGCTGCCAGATACACATATACTGTAGACGGAAAGGAGTACCGCAAGCGTTTTTCATGCGATAACAGTCGGATGTGATACTTTTTGGCACAAAAAATCCGCTATACCAAATACAATGGTTAGCGGATTTTTGCTATTTACATTTTGATAAATTATTCATGCCTGATGCTACACAGTCTCAGGCACCTTATAGCCTGCTTCACTCATTAGCTTCTCAAACTCACCGACACTGACACCGGCTTCCTCTGCTGCAGTATCAATATCGAGCTTGCCTTTTGTTACCAGAGTAAACAGCATCTTATTTGCACCTTTTTCTATACCTTGTTCTAAGCCTTGTTCTAATCCCTGTTCTAATCCCTGTTCTAAGCCTTGCTTTATTCCTTGTTCTAAGCCTTCCTCGATAGCATCAG